>Ga0307470_10000013_pt1 | contig 134894 bp, 107 predicted proteins | sample atmos_gasesAM3C__FD_204565 | JGI IMG/M metagenome (GOLD analysis project Ga0307470, IMG submission 204565) | Hardwood forest soil microbial communities from Morgan-Monroe State Forest, Indiana, United States - atmos_gasesAM3C_05 | ecosystem: Environmental > Terrestrial > Soil > Temperate... | reverse complement strand
TGGTATTGTGCTTTCCGCTCTGAGATCGAGAAGCTTTCGGGTGACAGCGTGGAGGTCCTCTCCGAGTTCATTAGCGGTGGCAGGGCCGCGCTCGGGCCAGCCGTCGAAGCACTCTTCGATATTCTCGGGGTTCTGCCGGAGGCCGTTTTTGATCACATCATCGGTAATTTCGGTCCCAACAAAGAACGGCACTCCATAGCCGAAACTCTTTTCCGCAGCGATGAGTTGGTAGTGCACATTGGCAGGTCCGCCGAAATACTCGATAAAGAAATTCTTGTCCATGGTTGCCGACGTAACGATGACGCGCAGGTGTTTATGCCGCGGCAACTGATCGCGTAATTGCGCTAGGATGATATCGATGTTCTCACTCCGCTCGTGTGCTTCGTCGATTATAACGGTGCCTATCGTTGCCAAGCGGCCATCACGTACCCAGTTAATCATCGTGCCGTCCGTGACGTAGATGAGTTCGCAAGCTGCATCCCAATTCTGATCGCCGCTCACTTGATAACCCACAGGGTATCCAGGCCCGATATGAGCTGTGCACATTTTCGGGTCATGTTTGAAGCACATCGCTTCGCCGACGAATGCAGCGACTCCGGTCGCGGCAGCCTTTCGTGGCTCAGTGACGACGATTGGCCCAAAGTCAGTCAGTCGAATCGGTGCGTCGTCCGGCGGGTTCATAAGACGGAAAGGCATTAGTGTTGATTTGCCAGTCCCGGTGCCCGCTTCCACGATTGCGACGCGCTTCTGAATTAGACCATTCAATAGGGTAAGCATGTCGCCGTCCGACAAGCCCATTTCAAAGGCATTTAGATCAACAGTGCGTGCGTCGGCTTTATGTGCTCGAGGCAACGGACCAAGTCCCCCTAGCGGTCCGTTTGGATTTTGGCGGTTGGTTACTTCTCCAATCGTTTGAAGATCAATGTACGCTACCGAGAGAGCTTGAATCGCTCGTCGGTGGGCCTTGCGGTGGCGCTCACATCGATCGGAGCGACTGTTCCCCCTTTCGAGCGTCCGACTTGCCCAAGTTGCTGAATAATCGAAATCATGGGCCTGGCCTGGTCGTCCACCCTTCGGCCGCCTGGACGCTCGTTGCTCAGCTTGGCAATCCTTGCAGTTCGCCTGCCAGACGACAGTTGTCGCGGCTCCGCGTTTTTGTGCCGCTGTCATCTCGCTCTCCACACAGTTCCCGGAGAAAAAGCGCCGCGCGCCTGATAAAAATACGGAACCACAGCAACAGAATTTGGCCGATCCAGAAGGTGGATGACCAGCGCACGGTAGAAACCAACTATCGCGGTCTCCAATCCGGTTTGGTACATATGTATTAGTACTGGCCCATTGTCGGTCAACCGATTGAGCTGCTTCAAGGAAGTTTCGAAGACGATCTCATCTGTTAGCCCAGCAGGCCGTGGCTTACTAATTTTGGTGTTGCGCAGCCATGCCCCATCGACCTCGACATCGAGTTCAACGTGACGAATAGACATCAGCGCGAACTTGAGCGTCTTCGTTGTGTTTGGGGAGTCGCCAAACATTCGAAGGGAGCGCAGTGGGAACGGCCTTCCTTGCGATCCATCCCGATAAATAACCGGCACGTCCGCTCTTGGTTGCTCCGGTAGTTCACAGGTATAGGCTCGAAGGCTTTCTGTGAGCACTGTGTTAGAAATGCCGCTCGGCCGAATACTGGCTTCGTTGCCAGCACCCTGTACCGCCTGAGTAAGCAAAAACTCGAAACGTTCGCGTACGGCTTCTTTCCCGCGTCCACCACTGCTCATCCATCGTTTTGCCGGTTGAGGCGGACCCTTTCCTGGTTGTCCGCTAACCTGTGTTGTTCCCGGGAAATGAGGTATTTGTAACTCCACGACCACACTACCCTCATCGACCCACCTGGCTATCGTTTCCGTTGGGGGGGTGGCGCGCGAAGCCATGTCGCGAAAGTACAAGCTTGGCCCGGAGAGTTCCTCGTTTTCAGGTTCATGCAAAATGATCTCGTGCGGTTGACCGCCACCCAACGATGCGACCGCCAGTTGATCGATTACCCCGTGCAATGACTCAAACCGAAATGCCTCTGTCAGATCGCCAGCCGGGAGCTTTGCAGAGCGGACCGCCGCAGCATCAGCTCGTTTGGCGAGGTCGATAACTCGACCTGCAATTTCCTCAGGAAGCCTAACAAATATCCGTTTTTCGACGCTCATGACCTTCCAACCAGTGAAGCGTTAAACTTCCTGGCGATTGCGATATCGATCTCTGCCAGTCGATCGGGACAGAGCAACAGTGGAACATGGGGAGGGACCACCTCGCGCATATCGTTAGGAACTAACAAGGCAACCGCGTCGCGAGTTGTTTCTTGCAGCCGCGCAGCCAACTGATAATCGACAGGAGTCGGCAAAGCCCTCGGAATAATGTGTAGGAGGCCGCTGGCACCGATTTGAACAAATTCACGTTGCGGATCTGTCCACGGTGCTCCCCCGGACGATGCGGCGAAAGTTACGACACCTGTATCCTCTGCGATGATCCACTCAACTCCTACGCGCGTGTCTTCGAAGGACCGGCCGCTCGCTACAGCTGCAACATCCTTGTTGTCGAGTCGTCGAAAAAGCATTCCTATCATTAGCGCTGCGCGCGCAGACTCTAATTCGGCCAATCTGGCACGCCGAAGGTTGAAAGGTGCGCCGCCTTCGAGAATGCTCGCTATTCTCGCCGAAGTAGCTAAAAGGTAATCAAGCTCAATGGTGGACCATACGGGAGCTAGCAGTGAGTAACATAGTCGTTCCGGAGAGATAAGCCCGCTATCCATGGCGGCGATGACGCGTGTCCACAGTTCCGATGGCATTGGGGTGATCGCCAGAAACAGCTCTCTCGCTTCGACGGGGTCCAGAACATTTGCTTCCGTAGTACCCAGAGCAATACCCAGACTGCGGCCAAAGCGTCTTAGCGCTGGTGGCATCCCGAATTTTCCAAATCGCACTTCCATCGTGCCACCATTTTGAAACGCATCGCAAAGCATCAACGCAGACAATGCTCGGTTCGCTTCATGGGTCGCCAGGTGAGGGACTTCGCATGTAAGATATACGGGAACTCGTAACCCATCGAAGCTGGAGTTGTGCGCAAAGGCGGCCAATCCGACGATGACGTTTTGACACGCAATCTGAACGGGTCTCGTGGCCCATCCAGCGGGACGCCTATCGGTCGATGCATATTCTTTCTGATAGCGATCGGCTAATCTGGAAATTTCTTTCAGGCCCCAGTCGCGCTCGATGAGTTCTTCGGCAACTGACCGTACGTAGGCGATGGCACTTGTATCAAGGCAAGCACCCTGAAAACGCTGGTCAACCTTGTTGAGGTGCCATCGAATTACTGGCACGTCGGCAGAACTCTCCGAGCCGTCTGCTTCGTCGCAGACGGCACAGGCGATAGAGCTTTCATCAACAGGCAACAAAGGAAGCAGGTTCGGCGGGGGAGTGATGGCAGAGTCTTTCAGAAGATCAAACGCCCAATCTAGGCTGAGCGCCTGACGGCGGCTCTCTAGGTTGGGCCGGTACAGCAGCTCGTTTAGGCGATTCGCGAAGTCTGTGAGCAGAAACTCTGTTAAGCCGGCGGGCGCTATAAGTCCTCGCTTAGCGCAGATGTGTTCATATGTCATTCCAGGGTTCAGAAACTGTGCGCCTAGGGTGTTCGAAGGTCCGAGGCGATGACATTTTCATGAAGCGAAATCGGAGCATGTCCCCCTTGAGCGAGGTCCCGATTTGCGGTTTCGACTGCTTCTTTGAAACCATTACCGAACCGTCCATTTGTTGCAAAATGGAACTCGTGGATTTCCCCCGTTTTCAATGCCGCCTTTATGCCGAAGATCTGCGTTGCGAGATCGGATTCACCGCGTCTCGTTGCTTCTCTACCGCCCTTATCACTGACGGACCCGCCACCCTTTACATGCTTGAAATCAACGGCGATATCTCGACCACCTGGCTTCTGAATGATTATGTCAGCCTCGACAGTCTTCCGGGCTTGATACAGTTCGCGCTGCGAATCGAAATATCTTCCTTGAAGCTTAATTCCATGCTGCACTTTGTCGGAGCCGGCGGTAATTGAAAGCGGCCGGCCACCTTGGTTTGAGGGTTGTGATGTTTGGCGGATCAGGGCCGCCGTTCCCATGATCTCGTAGACATAACCGGTTCCGCTTCCCAGTTTGCTCCTCGATGCTAAAGGCTGAACCTGACCGCGATGGACTGCCTGATTCACCAAGCCGAGAGCGTTTGGGGTGACTTTCAAAACCTCTGCTATGTCCTTCGGCAACTGATTTCGATATACCTGGCTGATCTGTTGGTTGCCGCGGACGTATTCGATGAGTTTTGGTGCTATCAGATCGTGTAACGAATTCTTTGGATCGGTGAGGGCGCTACAAATGATCGGCGCTGTGCGAGTGGCGGAAATAGTTGTTGGGGGACCCGAGAGGGTTATGGTACTGAGAGAAGTCTCCCGATTTAAGCCTGTCCCGAGTTGTCGTACCCGCGCCACGGCTTGCTGCTCAAGGGTGTGCAGTTGATCTTTCAGTCTCGCAACTGTTTGGCCCGCAATTCCTGCTTGCTCCACCCGTTCGATAATTCTCGCGGCGCGCTTTAAGTCTGCGTCGAGTTCCTTGCCACCCTGCGCATTCTCGATTGCTTGCCGGATTTCCCGCAGGCATTGCTGAGCAGGCTGGAGAATCGGCTGCCGGATGTCCTCCGGCGGCGTCATATGATCTGGGTCGGGTGGTTTTCCGCACGCCATACAACTAGAAGCAGGGCCTGAATTATAAACTCAGAACGGCATTGATAATCCAAAATCGCATTTTCATAAGCCAAGGTGTGGACCGGAGATCGACGATCTGTACGTACCGGGAAAGAGTAATGGTTCTGCGGGATGTGCGCGCATCACACGTTATTTCCGCTCGGGTGACAAGAAATTTCCGCGGACTTCGTGCAATAATGTCGGTGTCAATCAGATGCTATGCGGTTCGTTAAAATAGAGACCAGACAGATGCGAAGCTGACAAATTCATCGCTTCGACGCGGCACCCATGAGCCGCTCCCATTCTTCGAGGTTGCCCCGAAAGCCCAAGTTGCAAGCGGCCTGCCAGCTCAATCGTGCAGCGACCTCACACCGTTTGCCGCTCTTGGTATCCGGCATGTGCTGATATTGGCGGCGGGAAACGAAGATATGCAGGGCGAGGGGATCTGACTGGGCTCGCATCTCTTCCAACGCAGCCTCGGCTTCCCGCAGCGCCGCACTGAGGTTTGTCAGCGCCGTGTGAAGCCGATGGGCGTGCATGATGTTCATTCGAACATATACGCTTCGGAGGGTCAACAGCCGCCATGACCCATTCGGCGCCAGCGAACAAGTCGGCATAGCTCGGCTCGCTCTCACAGGGAGCAGGCAAAAATTCCCTTGTCAATTGATATGACAACGATATTATCAATACAAATCGCTATTAAAAACGCATGAATCCTCCACCTAATTTCCAAATTGTTACCGAGCTGCCCGAACCTCTGAGCCTCTTCTTCCGACCCGGGCGGGCGGATCACACGACGCTAAGCCAATTGGTTTCGGAGAATCGGATCGGAATGACGGGAGTTGTGTTCGACCCCTGTCATATTGCGTTTCAAAAGGAGTTGCGTGGCGATTTACTTACTCGCGAGTTGTACGCCATTCTGGACCCACTCGCGATGGAGCTGGCAACGCCGGGCGGAGCAACGGCTGACCGACGGCAATTACCGTGGGGAGGCGATCGGCCGCATTCACCGGGCAATTTCGACAGTAAAGGAGTTGATCGGACCGCTCGGCAGATTGCCGAATTCGTCAATGCGAACGGGTTCAATGCCGTATTGTCGCCGAGCCATTATTTGGCGACCGGCGTGAACGATCCTTGGTTTCTGGTGGATCGTCGGCTCACGTCGCAACTCCGACAGGAGTTGGATAGCATTGGCTGTAACGCCGTCCGAATCTATTACCCCGTCTCGCTCCCAACCGCCCTGTTTTTCGACGCGGCCCAGAGGGCAGCATTGAAGTCCTCTCTGTCAGATCTCGAAATCGATGCCCTGTGGCTTCGGATACATCCGTTTGGCAGTCAGAGCGGTGGTATCACTCTTCAACGTTACATCAATGCTTGCCAGCAACTGCACGATTTAAAGCTACCGATTATTGCCGAAAAAACAGGGAACCTGGGGTTGGCTCTTCTGGCATTTGGTGCTGTCAGCGGCGTCGAATCTGGAGTTTCTTCAGGGGAGCAATTTAATGTGGCTCGTTTCAAAGCCCGGGTCCGCAAAGGCAAAGCATTTTCCGCCCGTCCTCGCGTTTATATCCCTGATCTTGGCGTCTTTCTCACGCGCGATGATGCCAAGGGGCTCTTTGAAGACGGCAAACTGCGTCATTATGCGTGCCGCGACACTTCCTGCTGTCAGCATGGCTTTCGCAGCATGCTTACAGATCCTCGCCGGCACTTTACTTTCACGAGAATGGAAGAGGTGGCAACAATCAGCGCAATGCCGGAGCAAATCCGACCAACTGGTTATCTCCAGAGAACATTGCGCCCGGCGGATGACCATCTCACCCGCGCTTTGTCCCACACCAACCTTCCAGATGGGCTGATAAACCAGCTGCGAAAACGGCAGAGTCGGATGCACGGATGGAGGAAGACTTTGACTGAACTCAACCGTGTCCTGCCACCGCAAACATTTTCGCCGCCGCTACACCGTCAGCTCGTTCACGTTCGAGCAACCGCGTAATACACTTAATCTATGGCCTCGGTCCTAGTAGAGAAACTCGATACGATCCAGGAATGCGCGAAATTCAGTGCGCGTGAAATAGCGCAACTGCTTAACACACGGCCCGAAACTGTCTCGCGGTGGAGAGGCGGCACGAGCGATCCGCAACCAAGGCTTCGCGATACACTTCTTCAGCTGTGGTGGCTAGTGAGCGAACTCTCGGAGTTATATGATCCCGGTGACGCCCATGTTTGGTTGTTCTCGCCTCACAAACTGCTGAACGGAGAACGTCCGGTGGATCTTATTCAGCGTGGCGAGAGCGAGCGCGTGCTGAAAATTATCACGCAACTGAAGGACGGCGCCTATCTCTAATTGGTGATTTACGGCGACGAACTTCTCGAAAAGCTGACGGCCCTTGAGTTCACATCATGGAAGGGGGAAGCGTACCGTCACATGTTTGGGGAAAACCAGCCAGCCAAAGAAAACACCGTCGGCGCCCGCTGGAACCCGCCGGAAGTGCCTGCGATCTACACAAGTTTGCAGCCTGCGATCGCACAAGCTGAGGGCGACTATCATATAGCCATGCAACCCTTGCGCCCCAAAGCAGAGCGAAGAATTCATCGAATCCAAATAAATCTCGCCAGCGTTCTCGATCTTCAAGATTGGTCCCTACTCGAATATCTCGGTATTGACCGAAAAGAGTTTACCTCTACTGAGCCCCCGCGGTGCAAAGAAGTTGGAGGGAGTGTCGCACACCTTGGCCACGACGGCCTGTTGGTTCCTTCGGCCCGGTCAGATGGCGGGAACTTGGTGATCTTTCCTGATAACAAGACTGGGACGTACGAATTCTGGCCGATCGATTACGTCGTCGTCGGTTGAATAGATCGAAGACTCGAGCTCGGCTTACCATCCGAGAGGCGAGACCGTGTCAGGACGCTAATGAGGAGACGGTGAGGATTGGCGCTTCCTATCGGCCCGGAGAAAAATTTTGCTTGCCCCCTGATTGTCAGCCACCATTACCCACCTAGACGCGCCTTCCTTTGCCGTCGGCGGGATGACAGGCCGAGGGGTTCTCGGGTTTTTGGATCGACCGATGCTTCGAGAACGTTCTCGACGCCCTCCGCGGTGCGTTTCCATTTCTTGGTCTCTTGTCGAAGCCGTGTCCTCCCCGAATCCGTGATTTGATAAAAGATCGCCTTTTGCCCCTTCGTTGACCGGCCGCGAAACCATGTGACGTACCCTTCCTTCCGCAAATTCTCCAAAGTAGAAACCAGCGAGCTCGACGCTATCTCGAAAATCCCTCCCGAAACTCGGACGATTCGTTCGAGAAGTTGGCCTGGATGGAGGCGCTGATAGTCCAACGCTCTTAGAACCAACAGTTTCAGAAGGCCCGGTAGGATTCTGATTTGTTTTTGCATGAAGTCCTGATTCAGAGCCGAAGCCGTTCGCTCTAAAGCAAAAAGGTACCGGAAAACTATACCTTTTAAAGCATCGACGCAACAGCCGATAACCCGATTGAGCGGAGGGGTTTACACTCAGATGCTCGGGCCCTGCGCTTTTCCACCGTAAGGCGCGGATGGTCACCGTAATACCACCACGTCGGGCGCACTTGAGCAATCTGCTCGAGACAGCGGAAACATCATCACAAAACATCAACCAGCAGTCGCAAGGTCCGATTGAGCCAATCGGTCCACAGCCTCAAGGCCAAGTTTGGCTGCGCATCTCAGATGTGCAACGCATTTATTCAGTCGGAAGGGGAACCGTGTATAACTGGATAGCCCGGAACCTGGTCGTCTCGGTTTCATTGAAACATCGAGCGCAAATTCGCGGATCACGCAGAATTTACGGACCGTCCGTCGACGAATTCTTTGCATCGATGGCGGCGAAACAGATGCAGGATCGGAAAGGCGGGATTCGATAATGGATGCCAACAGTCATTCCACCGAAGAATCCGAGGCTTCCAATCCGGCGAAACGCTTTTTCCTGCCGTCGCCAACGTTCCTAATCTCTTGGTCAGCCCAGGCAATATTCGGAGCGTTAGCGAAGAGGTTTTGCATGTTCGTTCATTGCGGCGTCGTCGTTGAAATCGCCTTCACTGGGAAGGATCGCCACTACCTACGACCGGTAGAGCCTTGCCAATTCCAAAGTCGGATTGAAATGATCGGCGAGCTTTGGAAGGATGGCATAGACAATAAGGGTCAGCGGATTAGCCGGCCGAGCCGGTGCTCGGAGGCCACCGCCAAAAGCTTATTGGGCACTCGGGAAGCTGAAGAGCTGTTACCGAAGATCGTCGCGGTTTCGGCGTGCCCGGTTCTGACCATCGCAGCGGACGGAACTCCTAAGTTACTGGCTCGCGGGTACCATTCAGAGCTAGGGGGACTGTACGTCAGCGGAGGTGGCACTCCGCGACAGGTGCCACCGCTGGATGAGGCGGTCTCTGCGTTAATGGCGCCGATCCGGGATTTCGATTTCCAGACCAAGGATGATAAAGCCCGGACGATTGCCGCGATGCTCACGCCAGCTTTCGTTTATGGACAGCTGCTGCCCGAAGCTCGCGTTCCACTGTTCATCATGGAGGCTAATCAGAGTCAAACGGGCAAAGGCTATCTTGTGGACCTGCTTTCCGCCATCTACGGCGAACGACCGATCTGTGTGGTCCCACGCAAGGGAGGTGTTGGTAGCTTCGATGAAGACTTTAACGCCGCATTATTGAGAGGATGTCCGATCATCATGCTCGACAACCTCCGCGGGAAGCTAGACAGCATGCATATCGAGTCGTTCATGACGGCGAGCGGCACATTCATGGCTCGAACGTTTCGCCGCGCACCGGCGGATATCGACCCTCGACGCTACGTTGTGTTTGCGACAGGGAATCGCTTTGAAACGACGCCTGACATGGAGAATCGGGCCGTCCGGATTAACCTTCGCAAGAGACGGCAAGACTATGTCTTCGATTCCTACGAGGAAGGCGATGTCCTGGCATACGTCAGGGCTCATCAACGGTTTTATCTCAGCTGTATTCACAGCGTGATTAGTCACTGGATTGCCGCGGGCCGACCCGCGACGGACGAGAACCGCCATTCGTTCCGCCAATGGGCCCAAGCGATGGATTGGATCATCCGGAACATGTTCGGGGAGCGTGTTAAGGGCCGTCTCATGGATTACGACGCGATCCCCGCCACGACTGACTTGGCCGAAAAAATGGGGTTCGAAGAGCCATCCGACGACGCTAATTCAACGCAAGGATAATCGTCTTATGGCAGTAATCGAACGATTCCGCTTTAAGGGGAAAGACATGGGGCTGCTGGGTATTCTTTACCCTTACGTGAAGGTGCTTAAAGGGCCCCACTTCCCTCCTTTCATGCCGTGGGACAGAATAATCGTGGTATCAGAAGAAAAGCAGTTCCATCGGTATCGGGACAAAGAGGTGATTCAAATCACTTCCGATGCGACAACCGTATTGGACACTCGGATAGGGTTCTTGAGTGTTCTACCACGGCGCGGCGTCAAGGCGACGAACTATCAACTTCGTCTCTTGCTGCACGACATGTCCTATGAGGAGTTTTGGTATCACGCGAAGCTCTCGCTTCTTGTCAAAGGCTTCCCGGGTGTTCCGCGGGGAGGAACATGTCATTGCCCGTCGACGGTCCTGGACCTCTTTGACAGCCTATTTACCGACTTCAGTGCTGTGTACCGACATTACTGGGAGCTGCGGAAGTGGCGCTCGATGGAAGCTATTCTCGCCGTCTTGTTGGAAATGACTGCCAAATCAAGGGACTTAAACAAGCATAGCGTCGGTTCGTACTACCGCCGTATCCTGCGAAAAAACCGAAAATATCATCCGCTTTTTCTCGCGGCTTTGGAGCATTACCACCTCCGTTGTGATCCGCGCGATGATTGGACATTCCTTGGCATGCTGGCGGCGTGTTCGTCGTGGCAACGACCGGAATCGTGTCCGCCATGGTTCGACGAGACGGATTCGATCGCGTGTAGTCTGCAGATGTCTGGCTACGATCCGAACGACCCTGAAGTCAAAGCACTATTTCCGGGGCTCCTTATGTGATTTAAAAAACACCCCTTTTTTGCGGGGTCTGTGGAGCCGCCACCGGCGATCAGACGCCTTACCTCATTATCGATATGCCGGAAAATACAGCCTCAACGTTTGCGCTGTGAACTCAGTTTTCAGTCCGAAATGGCAAAATAGGAATACCAGCACAACACCAGCACATAGCACGAGATACCGAATGCTGGCTCTGCGAAAATTGCGCCAGATGAGATAGGACACTAGCCAGATAACAAAGGAGCATGCGACACCGAACGCCCATGATTGGCCGGTGTCCCACGACGCAGATGAAAGATTTTTGACAGCTGCGATGACCACGAGTCCCGGACTAAGAACCAGGATCGCGAGAACTGCTGCCGCCATCAGCGGGAAGAGCCTGTTGGGTGGGTCGTTGGTTCCCGGCGGGCGCGATTCTTCAAGCTGCCCGCGAGGCACCTCGGCTGGCACATTGTGCTTTTGGAAAGGAGGAGCATCAACATTTTCGAATCGCTGACGAGAAAAGGTGGGGACAGTCCGCACCATTTGCCCGCGTTCATCATACGTGACGACCGCATTTCCGCGGCGTACACTTACTCCCGACGCCGTGTAGCCCACGAGGCCGTCTTCGGGCCCCGCTCCGAGAGGGACGGTAAAGATCATTTGGCCCCGCTCATCGTAGACGGCTACCGCGCTTCCAGTCGTCGCTGCAGTTTGGATCGCCATCTCGTTCTAAGTTGAGGTCTCACAGATTATTCGTCATGCGAATAATTGCCGTCAAGCGAATTGGTAGAAAGGCAGCGAGTGAAGAAAACTCGCCAGCTCAAGCACAAGAATGTCATCGGTCCGCGCGTGAGGCTGGCTCGAGAAAAGTTGCGGCCAGTTGTCTCTCAAGAGGATTTGTCGGGCAGACTCGCACATCTCCGGGTGCGCATTACGCAGGAATCGCTCTCTAAGTTGGAGACGGGACAACGGTATGTGATGGATTATGAAGCAATTGCCCTTGCTAAGGCACTTCGTGTGAGCGTCGCGTGGCTCTTTGGCGAAGAGGCGTAGCGCCGTCTCGTATGATGCCGGCAAATGCGACATATTGCTGGCTCCCTCACTGATTGGTCCCCAGAGCGAATTGATGGCGAATGTAGCGCCGCATACGCGCGCTACGAGCGCGCTCTGAAGGCCCACTACGTCGCCTATTTTGCGAGAAATTGTCACCTGCGGTGCCGGCGCCAGCCGTATTCCGCAGCCACCATTGCAGCCGCCTTGCCGCCCGGATGGGAACACCTTCAGCGGCTTATACCGGTGGGTGCCTTTCACCGATATGCTCGCTCCGGTCGATCGAGTCAGTTGCTCGCCCTCGCCCTGCTCGGGAGTTGCTCAGTGGAAGATCCATCCCTGGCGTGGCTTTCCGATGCTCTTGATCTTCCCAGTAGACGCAAACGCCCTGAAATCTCTCCCTTTGCATTCGAGTTTTCCTTGATGCCTGATGAGCTGAACGAGAAGCCGCGAGTCACGACCATGGACTACATCGCGCGGGTAAGCGGTGTCACCGTGGTTATAGAAAGCAAATGGAGCGAGCGAGGGGGCCTTGGCCGTTGCTCTTGTCTGCGAGACGATGGAAATCCGAATCCGGGCGGCAGCTGCGCCTCACGGGTCGAGGCTCGCCCTGCCTACTGGAAGACCGTTTCCAACGACTTTGGACTGCCGGTCAGGCGCGACCCACTCCGTCCGTGTTCGCTCAGTTTGGCTTACCAAGCGGTCCGAAACGTGGCTGCAGCTCGGGTTCTTAGTGGGCAAAGACCCGCGCTGTTTGTCCTGCTCTTCGATGAGAACAATCCTTACTTTTGTCGAACGGGTGACTGGCCAGGCTGGCCTAACCTGCTTCGATCCACTCTTGGTCAGAACAGCTCCGGTCTGATTTTCAAAGCCGTTTCCTGGCAGCGGCTCATTCGAACTCTTCCGCTTTCAAAGGCCGTGCGACATTGGGTGGCTGAAAAGCACTGTCTTTTCTCCGATCATGTGTCGCCGTCCGAATGACAGATGCCCTCCCGGCCTGTCGCGAAAGTACCGTATGTCTCAGTAAGCGCCGCCACTGCACCACAAACCACACCGTGAGTGTCCACTGCAAATGTTCATGTGACTCCGTGTTTCATGCAACATCCGCGCCCAAACTATTAACCAAAACACTAACTTCTTTTCTTTTTTTGAAGGGTTTTTTTCTTTTCTTTTTTCATGTAGAAGAAATCAATCACACCACCAACTAGAGAACAAGAACGTCTATACAATAACAAACTACAAACATACTCATTAATTAACAAGGTTACTTCCACCAATGTAAAAGAAGACGCGGCCAGGAGTTCAACGCTCCTGGCCGTTGCGTATAAGCGTGGCATGTCTATTCAAATTGAAGCCACCTATTCGAAGAAATTGGGATTGCCCAATTTCAGCAGCCACTCATTCATGATCAGCGTTCGCGCAGAAGTCTCGAGCCTCAGGCGCCTGGAGACGGAAAGCGCACGCCTTTATCGCGTGTTGCAGAGCAGCGTTGATAAGGAAGTCCAGCAAGTTGGTTTCCTGCCTGACGCTACGAGATACGGAATGCTCGTTGACGGCAAGGCCGGCCAGAACGGCAGTTCCAAGAACGGCAACGGCTCAGCAGCCGCGTCTGGTCCTGCCGCTGACACCACGCAACCTTCGGACAAGCAGAGGGCCTTAATCGAAAAGGTCGCGAAGCGAGAGAAGTTTACGGCCGATGATCTAAACCGGATGGCCGAGACGCTGTTCCAGCGACCCCTGGATCAACTCGATCGTAAGCAAACAAGCGCTTTCATCACCGAACTGTTGATGCTGGCGGGTCCGCCACGTTTCCGCAGGGCCCCGAAGCCGTCGACCGCGCCAGCTGCGACCGCCTGATCCCATGCGTTCAGCACCGCTGGTGTCCATGAAAACGCGTTACTACTCGCCGCGTATTGATAGGCTCTTAGTGTGCGCTCTGTACCACGAAGCAAAGCGCCAACGTAAGCCGATGACAGCGCTTGCGAATGAGCTGCTCGGCGTCGGATTGGCGGACTGTGATTCGTTACGGCTCGCGCGGCAGCTTTTCGGCCAGCGCTGCCCGCGGAGCGGTAAAGAAATATCGAAACGCAGCGTATTCGTTAGGCGAGCGCCAGATTGTTCAGAATGAGGGGATCGGACCGAGCTTCAAGAACTTAGAAGTGTCATTGAAAAAGGCGTGCACGTCATCTCTCGCGAGACGTTTTGCACCACCGAAGAACAACTGCCTAATCAGAGGGAGCATTTTCTTTCCTGGATCCCAATCTAAAGGAGCGAGAAAGCGCGGCACACTCAAGTCTAAGACATTCCGTCGCTCACAGCGCGGAAAACCCGGCGGAAGCACTTGCGTTTCGGGAACTAAGATAACTTCACTGAACCGATTGCGATCACGGCTGTCCATAAGGTACAGGGCGACTCGTTTAACGCCGCCAACGGACGGGATCGCGATGTTGCGGGCTCTCGCTGAGATGATAAGGGCTTGCATTTGGATCCCCGAAAAGCGGGGATGGTCGGTGGTAACGCTGAAAAAGAAATCCGGATCGCTAAGGACGACCTGTGGGAGCGTCTTCCCCCTGTGATCTCCGTCAGGCAACTTTGCCCAATCGACGTAAGTGGAACTACCTGTTGGGGAGGGCATACTGTCAACACTTTGCCACAAATTCACGCCGATGCAGGTGACTATTCAACTACGCCGCGAGAAGTTCTGCGCGATTGTCTCGCAGATCTTAGAGATTTCCACGTAAGGCCTCGAAAGGCCGGACCTTTGTGCAAACCGCGAGCCGAAGGCTTCGTATAAGAGGGTATGAATCCCAACGCTATCGCTAACTTGAGGCGTCCAGATTCCCTGCAGCCACTACGGCGCCCTCCGAATCTGACCCTCCATTGCGGCGCTCACGCCGTGCAGATCGAGCAGGTGTCGGCAGTTCGGACTCCGGAGCCAACGGCCTCGTGGCAACCTATCCCGCATGATCAACTCATTCGTCAGGTGGAGACGACGCTTGCGGCGACGAATCTTAAGATCGGCACGACGGCGCACTCGCTCACTCGTGACGGATTGCGTTATTTCGGTTTAATGGAGGTCCACCGCCGACAAGCTGAGAGCGATGATTACTGTTGGGTGTTGGGCCTCCGCAACTCACACGACAAGACCTTCCCTGCTGGCATCGTAGCCGGCGCGTCTGTCTTTGTTTGCGACAACCTCAGCTTCTCAGGCGAGGTGAAGTTTGCGCGGAAGCACACGCGCTTTATCAACCGGGATCTCCCTCAGCTCGTTGAACGGTCCGTCGGTCGCCTGATGGACAAATGGCACGATCAAGATGAACGCATCGCTGCCTACCGCCAATGCGCGATCGAAGACCGCGAAGCGCACGATCTGATCATCCGCGCGACGGATGTCGGCGTCTGCTCAAACAGGCTGATTCCCGCGGTGGTTCGCGAATGGCGGAAACCACGGCACACGCAGTTCGAGAGTCGCGACGCCTGGTCGCTCTTCAACTCATTCACGGAGGCTTTGAAGGAAACTAGCTTGACTGAACTTCCAAAGCGCACAGAAGCGCTGCACGGCTTGCTCGATATACACGTTGGACTCGCTAAATCCGCCTGTTGGAATTAAGAAGGGAAATGTGCGGCTTACGGCGATCGCGTTGCCGAACTTTGAGGGCACGATGAACCCCGGCAAAACCGATTTCCCGGAGCCGGAAGAGGCCGACAGAAACCAAACAGTCTTTTCGAGCTGCAGGCGCTAAAAATTCGCCTAGACTGCTTTTCAGTTGCCATGGCCGCCTCCGATCCAATTTTTACACAGAATTTCCTTTTGGCGACGAGGGACGCTGGCTACCGAGGTCTTGCAGCCGCTGTGTCAGAACTCATCGACAACTCGATTCAGGCACGCGCGCGCAACATCTCAATACATCTTACGAATGCGGCGCGCTCGAATGAAATCGCGATCAGTGTTTCCGACGATGGCGAAGGAATGTCAGATGATGTGTTGCATGGCTGTTTACGGTTTGGTTGGAGTTCGCGATTTAACGATCGCGCCGGTCCGGGGCGTTTCGGAATGGGCTTGCCCAACGCATCTCTAAGTCACGCGCGTAGAATCGATGTATTCACTCGACAGCGCGGAGGCCGGGTCATGTGGACATATTTTGACTTGGATGCCACAGGACGATCCGGCGACCGAAGCATCCCGCCACCCATTTCGGTCTCGAGATGGCCTTGCCCGCCATCTCGACGGCACGGCACTACGATCGTCTGGACCAAATGTGACAGGTTGAACGCTTCTTCCCTCGACACACTCGCGCGAGATCTTGCGCGGGAATTGGCGCGTTTGTTCCGATTTTACTTGTGGGACGGTATCAATTTGACGGTCAATGACGCAGTGGTCGGAGGCGTTGACCCGTTGTTTCTGAAACAGCATCCGACTGGGATTCGTGCGAAACAATACGGCCCCCTCTTACGGTTCGACGTCGACAAGTTTGGCCACGCAGAGGCTCGCAAAATCACCGTTCGATTTGCCGAACTGCCGATCCCCCAATTGAGCGGCTTGCCAAATGCGGAGAAGCAGCAACTTGGACTTCTCGACAATCCAGGAGTTTCTATTGTGCGCTGCCGGCGAGAAATCGATAGGGGGTGGTACTTTATGGGAAGGAAGCGGAGGCAAAACTATGACAATTGGTGGCGCTGTGAATTATGTTTTGATGCTCACTTGGACGAACTGTTTGGCGTCACCCATACTAAACAAGGCATCAATCCAACACGTGTGATCAGACAGATCCTTACGCCATCAATTGAAAAGATTACGCGCGAACTGAGCACGCGTGCCCGATCAGTCTTTGCCGCACAAGCCGCTGGTCGCACTGCGGCGGTACGCGCCGTGGAAAAAAAGGATTTGCTGCTCGAGCCACCGATTCATGCGGCACGATGTACGCGTTTGGGTAAAGGAAATCGCAATGCAGTGCGACTTCGATTCTGCATCGAAAATTCCGAAGCCGGGGACAAACGATTCTTTTCTGTCCGAAACGCGCCCGGCCAATTAGTCGTCGCACTTAACGCCGACCATGTGTTTTACGAACGCTTTTATTCACGCCTGGACGGTCAAACGGTTGCTGCTACAGGACCTGTTCTGAAGCACATTCAAGCCATGCTCCTCGCCGCGGCTCGAGCCGAGAGCTTGCTAAAAAGTCGCTCCGAGCGCGATCACTTCGAGCGATTTCGCGATTTATGGAGTCAGGTCCTTAGCACCTATCTCGCGTGAAGACGAAGTTCGTCATCAAGCCTGCAATTGGGCGGTATCAGCGCTCTTTTCGAAAATTGTGTGTTAGCATCGAGGCATCCGGCCCGTGTCACAGCACGAATCGACAGTCCGCCATCTCATCTGCGCGATCAGAACTGCTGACGCTAGATCGCCTTGGGTTAACGAGCAGTGAGTTAAGATTCAGCACGTGCGCGAGCATCATGTTGGACCTGCTGGAGCAAGGTTGGGACTTGCATACTGGCAAACGTTCCCTCGAACTCTTTCTACCCGATGAGGAAAACGAGAAAGCCGGCGACAACAAGACCCGAGTCCGCAATGCACACCTGCTCAGTCGAACAGCGCATCTGCAGCGACCCTCGGTTCGAAAGTTCGTCGAGGCGATGGAAACGCCGCGTCTAACCTGCGGCGGATGGCATAGTATCCATTCGCTTATGCGGGATGGACGAAAGCTCAGCGACCAACTTCGAGCTATTCGTGACCCGCGCGATCCTGACGAACAAGGAAAGCGGCTTAGAAATGCAATCGAACCCTACTTGGAGACAGTCGGTGCTGACGTACGCTGTCGTTTTACGGGCTTACTGTTAGCCGACATCTGGCGTTATTTTCGATACACGTGGATTAACCCGCCGCAGTCCGTTCCTGGGCGATCATTGCGTTTTCTTGTTAGAGATCGTGCGGCGGAAAACCATCCTGTGATTGGTATCGCCTCCTTAGCGAGTTCGACGGCGCAACAGAGCGTGCGCGATCAATGGATCGGCTGGGAAGGACCGCGTCTCACAGAATGGATCAATTCTCAACCGGCAGAACAACTTAGGGAGTGGATTTCGACGACTCTCACTCGGCTAGTTAAGTCCATCTATGTTGATGACTTTGTAAAGCAGCGTGTGATTAGTCGTATCGAGATCCGTCGACCGACCCCCGATACAATTAACCGACTGAACCGCGTCGCTGCCGTCTCAGTAAAACGACACCGTTTGCATCCGCATTTAGCGACGCACAAAGAAACGGTAAGTAAGACTGGACGAACGATGTGGCGCCGCCAAGCAGTCACCAGCCTTTTCCTCGCTAAACGTGCAAAGGCGCTCGCGGCTTTACTCAAAAGCCGCTTGATCATTACCGAGCACGACGCCAGATCGACTTCTGCGGCTCGCGGGTTAGTCATTCTCCGTAAGACGGCATCACAGTTGGCGCGAGCTGTGAAGGCTGAGCATGTTGGATTGAATATGATGGATATTACAACATGCGGCGCGATTGCACCATATAACCATCTGCTCGGCGGCAAATTGGTGTGTCTCCTTCTAAGCAGCCCGGAAGTTAGGGAGGCGTACGAGCGCCGTTACGCCAAACGGCCCAGTATTATTGCCTCGTCGATGCGCGGCACCGAAGTCCGCCGGAGAAGCGACCTGGTCCTTCTGATGACGACCAGCTTGTTCGGTAAATCGTCGAGTCAGTACAATCGAATTCGAGTTAAAGTGTCTGAAGTCACCGGCAATCGGACGGATCATCGAATTGAATATGTACCTCTCGGCCGCAGTATTGGTTTTGGATCGCATCATTTCAGTCGCCTGACAATATCATTGATGGAACAAGTAATCGGTCGGAATGCAGAAGGCCGGAAGGTAAACAGCATTTTTGGCGAGGGAGTCAATCCATTGATGCGGAAGATCCGCGACGCACTATTGCTTCTGGGTTTGCCTGGAGACCTCCTTCGCCACGGCAACCCACGAATCGTCTATGCTGTACCCCTAGCCGCGAATTTTCGCGAAGTCCTCTGCGGGCACGAGATACAGCCGCATTACTATTTGCCCAGTTCTACAAAGACTTCACGGTTAGCAAAGTATTGGCGGCAGCGATGGCTAGCAAACCGCATTCTTAACGAAGAGGTCCTGCAAAGAGTGAGTCGGGAGACAATAAGTTATCCACTGACGCATGGCGCCTGCGTGCGCAGCGATGCACCAAGTGATGAACGCGATTTGTTTAACTTGGCAACCGAATCGCCACTCGCAAGAACTGGCTGAAACGAGTAGGGAACAGCTGAGTGGCCGCAGTCCTATTAAGGATCGAAATAGAAGCGAGTTCGTAGCGAAAGGCGGTCAAACGACGACAAACGCTTCGGTGAGAGTTCCCATGTGGAGAATGAACGGCTCCTGCTCAATTCCAGGCGCATTGTCTGTTGCTAAATTGACGCCAAGAAGTCGGAGACGTTGACCTGCTCTGAACGTTACCTCAGCGCTGGCGCTGCGGACGAGAATAGTACGACCCGTTTCGGCGAATCCAGAGCAAACCACAATAGCGTCCCAGCTTGTGGCGCCATGTTGCTTCGTCAGTTCCAACTCGATATCGACGAACGAGCTATTGGCTGAGGCACCAATCTCATTCTGGACGATTGGCGTCCAGTATTCAGTGCACAAGTGCCTAACTGTGCAATACGGGCAGTTATCGATGCCTGGAAGTGCTTTTGGCGGGTTCGTAACGCATGCTAGCCGCGCGGCATCGCCGCGCTGTCTAACCTGTGTTTGAAATTCCTCGAGCTTGTCAGGCGATAATGTGGGTACATCGATATCCTTATCGCTGTATGCCAATGTCAGTTTTGTCACCGACCGTGCGTCTGGATTCAACTCCCTGTCGAGACTCCAGAGCAGCGCATATACCTCCATTTGGAATTGATGATTTGGATCAGGGGTGCCTGTTTTGAAATCCGTGATCTCGCAGGCGTCAGCCGTGATAATGAGCAGGTCAAACTTTCCCTTCCAGCCGATCTGTTCGCCACGTAGTTCAATCTCCGCAAAGGCGCCTTGCGACAAAGCACGTCGAGATTGGTAGCGGCCGCGTCCTCCAATGCCATGTAGCGTTGGAAGACGCATGCTGGCCAGTAGAGTTTGCACACGTGGACGAAGGTGTGGCAGCTTCGCACGCAACGATCTAGCCATAAACTCTTTCAGGCCTCGAAGACGCGGGTTGTCACTGAATCGTTCCAGCATTTGTTCGATGCATTCAGTCACAATCGCCGTGAGTCCTCCCAAGCTTCTCAGTGCGTTCACCGCCGCTGGCTGCTGCAGCGACGGGCATCCTCCCTTGACCAGTTCCTGTATGATCCGCTCAACCGCTGCGTGAATGACGCTGCCCTCTATTGCGCGAATGTTCGGTCGTGGGGGATACCCCGATTTGTTCCAAACCTCGGGATACTCGGCGGAATCTAAAGCCCATCGGCGAGGGCAGGCTTCTATCTCAGCCAGCCTCGTGAAAGTCATAACGGAAGGCGGCGGCGGCCATTGGTCAGGCTCCCGAGTGGTTAAAAGCCTTTCTTTCAAAACCGTGGCCATTTGCTATGGTCGTCCCCTGCTGTGGAAATCACCGAAGCTGTGCGAGCAGATTCGCTGTAGCGGTGGGTAGGTTCCTACGAACGACTAGCTCGTCCAGCAGAATAACAGGAAACACCGGCGAGAATTCCTTTAGATCACGTAACCCCATGTCAGCTGGTTCGTCCGGCGTCAGCGGATTATGCAGTCCGATGATAAGTTGCGTGCCGTTTTGCTTTGTCGCAACGATCGGCGCAACAACTTCGGCCAAGCCTGGCGCAGTGATGGCTCGATTCCGCTCCAGACTAAGGCCGTCGATTCCTTGACGCAGAAGGTCCTGAAACAATAGATCTGTGGAAGCCGACAAACGATGCGCCTCAAGTGTGGGCGCCGTTCCATGCAATGCGAAGCGCAAGAGACTGGCACCTAAATGCCGATCTAGCAGGTCGTGTTCGAACTTATTCTTATAGCTACGCAGGCAGCGATAACAAGATCTGTCACAATGGTCCGGACAGTTCTCTAGAAGTTTAAGGGCGTCTTCGAAAACACTGAGGCCGAGTTGTCCTACTCTTTGCGCGAATCCGGCTCCCCCGGGCAATGTATCGTAAACATATATTTCGGCCTCTCGGCCATCGCGTCCGGCCGCCGTAAGTGCCGGCCGGTATTCGGCCTGTAATTCCCGAGCTTCCAGTTCCAATCGCGTGCATGCTGCGTCGGTTAGGGCTTCACTAATTGTTCGCAGTGCAACATCCGTTGCGAGCACGCCCGGTAAGAGAGTGATTGGCGTCGTAACCCTAATTGAGATCAGCAGAACATCGCTGATAAAATCTGTGCCGAGTACGAGACCGCTGGTGGCCGCGCCACCGGGACAATTTTGATCCTTGGGATCGGGAAATGGTTTCTGATGTGGAGCGTTGACTGTGCTTATTGGAATCGCCGTGGGCTCGATGAGGCCGCACGAAGTGCAATACGTGTATCCCTCCTCGCGAGGACCGCGATTTGTAACTAGGAGATGCTGCCGTGTACTATAGACTCGTAAACTGTCATTAAGTATTGTCCACTTCGCCTTCTCTGATGGCGTATCCATCGTGAGTTTAGCACGTGTGGCATAACTCCGGCCGGGCTGATCATCCGGGGACGTTCCTTCGGGTTTTGTGACTGCGTGAGCGAATCCTGGCGGCCGCAGCCAATGTTTCGCCGGCCCGAATGTGCCTGGCGTTCCACACGCAGCACAATCTTTGGTCTCACCACGACCTCCTTCTTTCAAGTCTACCGTGTGCGCGTAATGGCACGAAGCGCATTCATAATATAGCCGCCGCGCCATCCAAGCATCGAAGCGATCACTGCGCATGACCGAGTAGAGCGCCCCAGAAGTCCACAGCCTATTACCAATCCAAACTTCTTTCCCAGGGGCATATTGTGACAGCGCGACTGGCAGCCCTTGCGCCGGAGTGAAACGGAACTCTGGCCGGAATCGAGTAGAGCGATCGGCGTCGAATACGTGGAAGGTCGCTACATCTGTAGGAAAGGCATACCGCGGCAATGCGCCGGTATAAAGCAGTCGATCCAGAAGATTTCCAGAAGCGGGGTTTCTCCCCGGGCGTTCCTCCCCCTCTTCGTCCGGTGCCTCTAGAGTAGTGTTCACGCTCTCATCTGATTGCTGTGCCTTTTCCGAAGCGGCTTCTTCAACATCGTTTGCGCTTTGGGATCTGTAGCCAATCGCTTGATCTATCGGCGCTAACGTCTCAGCAACGAGTCTGTCGAGCAGTTGCTGTCGATCTTCCTCCAGAATCTGCATGGGCAGCCAGGCCGATACATCCGCCTTTAACGCAGTTTCGTTTTCCTGCAGCCATCTCCCGAAATCGACCCGATTCAAAACAGCGCTGTCCCCTTTAAAATCCGCGACCGTTCCCAGGACGGCGAACAAGTGGGGTTGTTCCTCCGGCTCAATCTCAGGAAGCCTGTCCTGATGATAGCGCTGTAACAGATACGCTGTGACGTGACGGCGCGCGATCTCACGATTGTCGAGCGTAAGAGTTGGGTCATCGACTTCACCTCGAATCATCTGATCGGGATGAGTGAAGTAGTGCTCGTCATGACTGTCGGCGTTGGCAAACGCCGTAACAGTGGCGAGGGCATTTCCGCGCCGCCCTGCGCGGCCAGCGCGCTGCTGATAGTTGGCACGTGCTGGCGGCATGTTTCGCAGCGACACGCCTGATAACGTTCCGATGTCAATACCGACCTCCATTGTTGTGGTGCACGACAGGACGTCAATTGCCGGTCTTTCCACGCCCGTGGCTTCATCGCTTCCGAGATCAACATCTTGGAAGAGTAGTTCGTTTTCTTCGGCTTTTGAAAACACATCTGCCGCTTGCGCGGCACTTAGCTGCGCCGTATGCTCGGCTGCAATTAAAGCCATCGGAGCTATAGGAGGGGTGCGAAGAGCCTCGACGGTGCTTGCTCGATAGTATCCTTTGCGTGCATCGAAAACAGGATCCGTAGTCGGATCGATCTCGTTAGCGTTATCTCGACCACAGTTGATGCATGTCTTGCGTCCCGGAAAAGGCCTTTGTGGCGTCTTGCAAGTCTGGCAATAAGCCCATCGGCCGGTAAGGTCGAGGGTGATGTCGCGGCCTTTGAGCCTGAATTTTCCAGGTGCCGTTGGCTCCGCGAAGAGGGCTAGCAGTTTTGGTAACCACTCTTTGTTGAAGACAGAGCGTGCCGGTTTTTCTTTGAGAAAACCTTCGATCTCTTTGAATTTGCCAGAATGTGCAAGCACTTCTAACAACCACCACGCCGGTGGCATGCGGCTAAGCCAGAATCCAGGTCGCTTCCAACAGCGGAGCCACGCGCGCGCGAGTGCGATCTTCTCCTCCGCATTCTCTGCAATTCCCGGGACGTTCGGGAATGCCTGGATTGTCGGCGAGTTCTCCGGCCTCTCGCTGAACGACGCCAAAGCCAGCGATTCTAACCCATAATACCGATCCGTTAGAGCACTCGTCAAAGCACGGAGCAATGATTCGGGCGGCGCGGATGCTCTCAAATTGACTAGCAATTGTAGCATCTCCGTATCTTTCTTAAACGCACCAGATTGAACGGCCAGCCCAACAACACTCTCGTCTTGGAATGATTCCCCAACCTTTAGCTCCGGACGAAGACGGACACCCATTTCCTTCGCGGCAATTAGCACGGCGAGGTAAAGATCCTCGAGTGAGAGTAAATTGCCGAGCAGAGGAACGCTCGTAAGTCGCGTGTATCCATAGATTATGAGCGGCCGCAGAGCATCTCGCGTTGAATACGTTTGGAGATTCGGAGCGAGTCGGGCTGCGGTTTGTCGTGAGTCCGAAAAAATGAGAACCTTGCGACCACGTAGCGGCGCTAAGTGTGTTGGTGGCACTGCACTTGGCGGCTGTACTTGGATTTGTTTCGTGATCAGCGCTTGTAGAGGTTGATCCCCTTTTGTTTGATGATCCTGAATTGACGATCTTCCGAACGCCGCACTTTCTCCGCAAATAGCGCATGGTCGGAACTCCCCGGGCAATGTAGTCGCAGAATCTCCGTTTGAACCGGTAGGAGTTAATCGATCAGCTCGCAAATACACTTGGCGGTTGCGTTCCCCTAACCGCTGAGGATTTATCCGGCCAGTTACCAGATCGTACTCGGCGGGTTCGACAGCATCGCCAAATACCGGAGCTTCGAGAAGCAAATCGAGGGGAGATAATTCATCAAATTGTCCGCTCAGAGCCCGGAACGCGCCGCCTGGCTCGGGCCACAGGAAGTCGGGATTCTCCACGTTGTTTGTGTAAGCTCTGCCATAAGCAGTCCCGCAGTTGCGGCAGGTGAAAAGTTCGAGAACTCTTGCGCCGCATTCACATTCATACCGTGGCTGGCCAAAGAGCTTTCCAGTAGGACCACCTCGGAGTTCCGCGGGGATACCAGAGCAATCGGGATCCATGCAGACCCATAGACCCGGTAGACCGCGATAGAAGGAGTGTAGCCTACATGGCAATAGGCCCGGTTCCGTCGGTCCGCGTTTGGCTGCACTTCCGAGAGCAATCAATTTCGTCAACGCTCGAGCAGCCTTGCACCGATCGGAAAATATTACGTTCGCCACTTAGAGTTGGCAGAAGACGTGGGCGCGGAACAACAGAAACGCGCCGAAAAACTGGTTCGCGAACTCAAGGGACGCGGAAAATGGCCTGCCAAGCCAAATCTGGTCGACTGGTTCGGAAAAAAAGGGAGCCGCTATTACCGGGATCACTGGCGAGTTTCAGAGCAAGTTCACAGGTCCATTCCAGATTTTCCTTAACGGCAAGTAAATTAAATTGCGAAACGATCGCGGCCAATTCTGCTACTCTTTCGTGTGAATCTGCATCGACTAGTGCAATACAAGCTTGCTCTAATCGCCGTGGTAACGCAGCATGCTCCGGCCGTTTCGAAACGGCATTTTTCAGCTGGGCAAACTGCCGCTCCCCGGAACGAGCCTGAATTTCCGCCTGCGCCCAATTGGCACCGCAGATCAAATGGGCGATGTGATGTGCCAAACGCAATAGAATCTCGCGCCGACGAATCGCAGACACGATGTCACCAGGCAGTTTTGCTTTATTCCACAATGCGGAAACGTGGAGTGCTTGCATAACTGCGTCCGGTGAACGCCGCGCCGCCGGCATCTTTGGATCGCAGGCAAGATCGCTCAAACTGCGAAGCGTGGGAGGAGCAATAAGCGCCGCCATAGACGCTCCGTTGCGAGCGACAAACAGACCGCCTGAAGAGGGCGCTTTGAATTCCGATGCTGACGTGAGCGGGGTTTGGCTCATTGGATTGTCAAACGTCATCCGGAACACCGACGGGTTAACATCTTCCCCGCTATCGTCTGTGAGCCTAACAATTTGTGAGCGGCCCCTGCGTCTAGTAGACCAGCGAAGCGGTGTGAATTCGCGCTCGCATTTGAGCTGAAGCTCTCCCAGTTCCAACGCGTTGATGTGCAAGTAACACAAGCGGGAGTCATCAAACGCATGCTGGACTTCTTCAACGTTACGAAAAAACTTGTCGAAATGGTTTCGAAAATCTCGTGCACTCACTGGCAGGTGTAGCGGCGGCAGGACCTTTTGAATAAGAGGCGACGCTCCGTCAGCTTCGTGAAGCGCAATCGAACAGGCGACAGAACGTCCAACCGGCCCATTGAGTGTTATCTCCGCTTCGCCTTCCCACAATTGTTCCAACGTTGGCGTTGGAGGATCCACGTAAACTAACAATGGTCCCGAACGGGTTACTCCGGGCCGACCCGGACGCGGCTCACGGATTTGTATATCGACTTCAAGCTCAGTGCTCTGATTGCTGCCACTTTCCGCCGCCGAAGAAGCTGTGAGCCTCAGCTTGTGAAGTCCGACCCCTAAGAGGGGCAACTGACAAAAGACGGGATTGCCGGCAGCCAATTTTCGAATTTGCAATTGAGATTCGCGGCCCTCTCGCTTTAGCGTTAAAGACAACACGTCGACAGGATGGTCGGGACGAATAGCAAAGCACGGCCGATCGGTTGAAAGCCATGTCCCGGACGCTTCGGCATCCCATTCTGCCGGAGTGAGACCTGCAGGCCATACCTCAATGGTCTTGGCTGGTTGTAGCCCCAATTCGCGAAGAGTCTCCTCCCAATCAGGCGTCAGTGCGGGCGGCAGACTAAGCTGTGCGGCGAATGCGCCGACGCAGTCCAACTCAATGGGCCTAACGCGCTCATTTGCCTGCGGTGCCGTGTCCGTGCGAACAAGAATGTAGCGATGATTCGGCCTCACTTTTAAACTGCGCAGTTCGTATGCTGTGCCATCTAACGCTATGTGAAACAGCCATATCGGGCCGGGTCTGAGAAGGCATTCCGTCCGCAACAGCAGGTCTAATAATGGCGTGCTCTTCTCGAATCTTAGGAGCACCTCTGCAGCCCTGGGCCATTTCGTTAATGTCACCCGCTGCGGGCCATAGAGACAACGTCCGCGCGCGAGGGGAGCTCCAGCCGCTCCAGTAACCACACATCGGCTGGCTGTTAGCGGTTCTCGAAGCTCTGGAAATCGGACCAATAGATCTGAAAGATCCGGGATTTCGCATGAGACGCTCCAGCGATGGGCGGATACGTCCGTCGGACGAACTGCTAACCGAGGTTCGATCCCGAGAGAGACGACGTGTGCGCGAGCCTCGGCGGTTTCAATCTCCGAAGTCCTCCGTTCCTTTCGCTGAGCGAAAACACGCACAGCTGCGCCCGTTTTTGCATATCGTCGGGCGCTTAATAGCCACTCGCGCCCGCGCCGCTCCCGATCAAGGTCGTCGCGAATCCTGCGTAGTGTTTGAGGCTCAATGCGGGTCGCCGTGCCAGGCTCGCCTTCTAAGAGGAGCGCCGTGGCGATCTGCCCGACGAGAGAAGTCTCTTCGACGAACTTTTGAAATCGTGACGTGGCATCCCAACTTCTAGCAGCGATCAGTTCACCTAGTGTCGACGGGGATTCAAAGAGATCCTTCGAATAAGAGTGACGAAGCTCGTAGAGAATTCGTGCCAGTTGTCGTTGCAGGTCGCGCGGCAAGATCGCATGCGTAATTGGCCAGCAAATAATTGAAAAGTGATTTGCCCACGCCCCGGAGGGCCGTGCCCCGCCATACGCTTCGCAAAAATCCAAGAAGCAATAGCGAAGCCAATGTCTGTCACCATTTTTTACCCAACCCGGCGTCTCTTGCTCGAACGTCTGCCAGTATTCATCGCCGGAATACCGATAGCCTATCTCAGAAGCGTACACTACCCATAACAGGCTATGCTCTTCGGATGGCGTATTGCGCGTGATCTGCAGCCGAAGCGCCTCAGATAACGAACTGATCTCGTCCGAACCGAGACCGTGTTCAAGAGCAAAGACCGGCCGCTCGCGGAACGCAGACTTTCTTTTAACGGCTAGTTCCCCAAAATGGGCTTTGAGGCGCTGTTGAGACGCTTTTAGGTCCAAATCCTTCACGACTTCGCGTAAAGCAATGCCTCAACAGTCCTGCTCTTTCCTGAATCGAGTGGAAGAATAAAGCGGATATCTCGCACGGTGTTTTGATGGAGGAAATGGTTAGGGGTGTCGAATCAAACGAAGCGCGATGTCCGGCCCGGTTAGGGGATCAAGCCCGCGTCAGGGTTATTAAGCTAATCAGTCCACCATTCCGGCGCGAGAAAAGAATCTAGCTTAACGGTCCCTGACAACATCTTGAGAGCAGACGCCTACTCCGCAGCCAGCCGGGTCCCTTGATTCAGGCTGTGATGAAGAACGAATAGTCATCACTGGACCTCTATGCATTGAGTAGGATTTCGCCGGACGTGTTAGCACTAACCGTTAGCACTGGCGATTTTCGACGTGGTCAAATCGCCGTAAGTCGTTGAACTAAAAGTGGATGAGCGGGTGAAGGGAATCGAACCCTCGTGTCCAGCTTGGGAAGCTGGCATTCTACCATTGAACTACACCCGCGAAGAATTTTCGATTCTCGATTTTCGATCGTCGATTTGCAAGCGGCAAGTTACTGCCACCAAATTCCCGCAAAGGAAGATCCGATCGAAGCGAATGTCCTTTGACTAACTCCAATTACCCCAGTTACCGCCGGGCGAAAGCTGGGGGATACTGGTTAGAACTCCATCCAAAGTAATCGCCCAGAGTTGGACGCAGCCGTTGTTTTGTTGAGCGGCGGTGATCTCGTGGACGAGCGGCGCGTTCAACCAGTTTCCGGTGGACCATGCGCTCCACTCGCCACCGGGTGTAGTTTGGTAAGTGCTGACCAGGCTGTAGTCCTCGGTGACACCCCAGAATTGCGCCCCGCGACTGCCACCCTGCTGACAGCCAGCAATATGTTTAAGCCTGGGGCCGCGGGTCGCTTCGGTCCAATTCCACCAGGCGCACCAATTTCCTCCCGGCGTAGTTTGGTAGGTGGACCAAACCTGAAATTTGGTGTCCAGCGCCCATAACCAGACGCGCCCATTATTCTGTTGCGCGGCGGTGATCTCGATGAATTGCGAATTGTCGGACGTCGCAGGCCATGGTTGCCAGGTGGACCACTTTCCTCCGGGCGTTTCTTGATAGCAGTTGACCAGGCGGAACTCGTCTGTGATGCCCCAGAGCGATGCGCCGCGTGAACCGCCTTGCTGCGCCGCGGCGATGCGTTTCATTCCTGTCGGGCTGTTATTCCAGTTCGGCCCGGACCAATTGGTCCAGTTGCCGCCGGGAGCGATCTGGGCCGTGGTCCAAAGTTGGAGCTTCAGGTCGAGGGCCCAGAATTGGACGCAACCGTTGTTCTGTTGCGCGGCCGTTAGCTCGTAGAACTGTTTTCCCCGGCCGGCCCAGTCCGGTAACCAGGCACTCCAACCGCCGCCAGGCGATTCCTGGTAAATCGAGAAGAGCCGGCCATTAGAGGCCGTTCCCCAGAGTTGCGCGCCACGACTACCGCCCTGCTGTGAAGCGGTCAGGTTGTTTAGGTTCGGTGCGTTCTGCCAGCCTGCTCGGGTCGGAGGAGGGTTTGAGGCCATATTCTATCCTTCTTTTCGTTGGAGTTGTGCGGCGGAAATGGGAGTGGATAACTGCGCGACAATAGACGGGTCGCGACTTCGAAGACAAGAACATTACTTTGCTCCGCTTGCGGAATTGCAAACGGCAAAGTTACTGCCAGGAGATCACGTCGCCGGACCCAGTGTAGGTATTTGCGGAGCCTGGTTCTTTGTCGAAAGCCGCGCTCGCCGCGGGTCCACCGCCCAGTGCGCCATTCTTTCCGAGTGACCAGGCAATGACTCCTTGGCGAATGGGATCCGCTCCGGCGCCATTTGTTCCATATGGGTTTGGCACCTTGTTGTCATAGTCCGCATCGACCCGAATCGAATAAGGCGAAGTCCATGGATCATGGAATTGTCCATCGCTTCCGAGTTTTCCTTTTGGACTCGCTTGAGATGTATCTTCAGCCGGCGAAATAAGAACAACCTGTCTCGGATTCAGCACGGGATCTAAGGCGCGCAAAGCATCAAACATTGCCTTGCTAGACGTAGTCCCGTCACCAATCGTGTATCCATCACCCGATGCCGTTGCTGGTAATGGATACTTTCCGTATTCCGTATAGAACGCGTTTACCGCAGTCACTATCTGGGTCACGTCGTTCTTCGCCTGTGTTTTTCTTGCCTGGTTCTGAATGCTTGAAAAGACGGGGAAGGCGATGCCCATCAGGGCAGCGATGATGACGATGACGACGAGAAGTTCTATCAGGGTGAAAGCGCTGACGCGTTGTCGGTTCATTTCCATTTCAGCATTTGCTCGGGAAAAGGGCATTGGGCGCAATCGGAATTATCCTGTAAACAAAAGTCTTCGTAAATCTGAAGCAAACCTTGCTGTTGTGCGATGGTTTTCGTGAACTGCGGCCGCCGTGGATCGCCGCCAAAGAGACGCGTGGCGCCGGTTTCGAGGCGGCGATTCGTCAGGCGAGCGGGCAATTTTTCGTAAGCGGGCCAGACCTCCGCGCCCTCGGCGAGAAAGTACGGCAAAAGAACGTTCGCCAGAATATCGGCGATGCGGGAGTCGCCGATGATAGCCATTTCGGACGAAGCGGCGCCGGAGGTGAGGGTGAAATGAAAGCTCCAAAACGGATGGCGCAGATCGAGAAAGAAATCGCGGACGGTCTCAGTCTGCCGGCGTGAAACGACTCTGGCGAAGGCCGGCCATTGTTTCGCGAGAATGGCGAGCGCGCCGAGACGACGTTGCGGGTGATTCATCGGGCGCGCCCCGCCGAGCCGCCAAAGTTTTGCCGGCAGCACGAGCCTTTGCATTCCGTCGCGGTGCGGCCACCAACGGTCCCAAAGATTTCTCACGTAGCCGCGCGATTCCTCGCGATACGCGGCCAAATCCGGCGCCGCGAGAAATCCGGCGACGCCAAAAAGGATCGCTTCGAGGTCGTCCGGAATTTTTCGAAGCGACGCGAGCGGCAGTCGTTGGGCGAGAAGGGTAAAGGCGAGCTTGTTTTGTTTATAGCCGAGCGCAGCGGCGATTTCCTGGAAGAGCGCGGCGTCGCGCCCATGACTTTCTACAATATTTTTCAGACGCGCCGCTTTGCTCTGGAGCCGGAATTGCGAGGCCGCAGTCAAAATGCTTTCGAGTCGATCCTGCGGCAAATCTTTCAGTGGCGCCTGACAACGGCCGGGCCGCGCCAGCGGGACAATCGCGGAAAATTTCTCCGGCAACATCGCGGGATCGACGCGGACTTGCGGGACGTTCCGGTTCGATTTCGTGCGAGTGAAGAAAGTGCGGGCGCTTTGTTCGGCGAAGACATGGAGAATCGCGTCGTCGAAAGCCGGGTTCATGGAATGCCCGTGCGTTTCCCAACTGCGGTCGGCGAGATCGAACTCGATTGGTCCTCGGAGCGGATCGCTGCCGTTGATGCGAATGGCGGCATCGGAAAAATCGGGGCCGGCTTCGCGGTTCCAGGTGCCGAACTGAACGATCTCTATGTCGTCGCCGGTTGTCGACGTGAAGCGCCGGCCGAAATCGCCGGCGAACCAGCGCGCCTGTAATTCGAGTTCGCTCGGGGTCCGAAGCGCGGGGAAAAGCGCGCGTTCGTGGACGCGGGCGGAATCACGAAGCTCAGAGTAGCGGGAGGCGAGTTGCATCTGGGGAGAGCAGAGAATTGTGAAAGAGGAAAGACGGCTTGGAAATAAAAAAGCGAGCCTTTGATTAGACGTGTCCGGCCGGCTCCGGAGCAAAGGAATGCGTCATCGCGGCGGGTCGGTTCATTTTCTCCCGCAAATCTTGCGCGATCAGTTCGACGAGCGCGCCGCGGGAGCGAGTAAACAGGAAAGAATATTTCGGACCTCGCCCGTCTTTCGGAACGATGACCAGGTTCTCCGAGAGGAACTGCGGTTCGCGGGCAACCGTCGAGCCGTCCAGATCGATCGTTTGGGTAAACGATTTCCAATTTTTTCGACCGACGAACACGATCTTGTGCGGCTCTTCGTTCGTAGCCACGATCGCGCCAAATACATTCGCCGGAAGGCGGCGGCCGCGACCGCTGACGCAGGGCACAGCCCAGGCGATCGTTTCGCCGAGAAGATTTTGTTTACTGAAAATCGGCGCGAGGCGTGAGGGCAACGCGATCGGCAAAGTCGGGGCGCGGCGAACGTCCGGGGCGGCATTCAATTTGTGGAGAGCGAGCCAGATTTTCGCTTTCATCGAGCGGAAAATTTTCGGCGCGAAATAAAGGAACGCCACGATGGCGACGACGAAAATGGAAAGCGCCAACACCGGGTTGTAATGGATGAGCGCGAGTCCGCCGAAAACCGCGACATCCTCGGCAATGGACAGGCCGATATTGGACGCCGGTTCTGGCGAACTGTTGGCAGCGAGTCGGGTGGAAGCTTTGGCCGTGTGAGTGATGAGACTGGCGGAACCGCCGAGCAAGACGATGAGCACGTCGACGATCGGCGAATGATGTCCGAGAACCTGAAGGGCGATCAGCGCGCCACCGATCGGGCGGATGATGGTGTGAACTGTGTCCCACGCGGAGTCGACCCAGGGAATTTTGTCGGCGAGAAACTCGAGCAAATACAGAATGCCGGCGATGATGATGACCCAGGGCTGGCCGAGAACTTCGAGCGATTGGTAGCTCGGCGAGAGCGCGATCCAATGGAGATGGATCGCGAGGCCAGTAATGAAAACGGTGAGATAAAGATCGATGCCGGCGAGGCAGGCGAGGCTGAGCGCGACGGCGATGGGGTTGAATCGATCCACGGCGGAATATCAGACCCGGTTCACGCTTGTCATGTTCAAACCTGCGCATCTGCGGCGACAGAGCGCCGCGACTACAGCGCTGAGGATTTGCACGGCCGCGCTCCGGCTGGTATTCCAAGCCATGCTCGATATCCGGCTCATTCGCGAACAACCCGACTTTGTGAAAAGCCGGCTGCTGACGCGCGGTGGCGACGACGCGGCGAAGATCGATGAGGTGCTGAAAGTGGATGCGGAGCGGCGCAAGGCGGAGACGGCGTTGCAGCAGCTCAATGGCGATCGCAAGAGATTGAGCAAGGAGATCGGCGGGAAGCGCGCGAAAGGAGAGGCGACGGAAGAAATCGAAGCGCGAGTGCGGGAGATCGGCGATCAGATATCGCTCTTGAACGAGCAGACTGCGGAAGCAGATGAGCAGCAGAAGGATTTGCTTCTCGGAATTCCGAATCTGCCCCAGGCGAGCGCACCCGTGGGGAAGGACCCGAGCGAGAATCCAGTCGTTCGCAGTTGGGGAGAAAAACCGGAGCTGAAAGAACCGCTCGATCACGTGGCGCTCGGGACGAAACTGAATCTCTTCGACCTCGAGCGTGCGGCGAAACTGAGCGGCAGCGGATTCATTTGCTTTACGGGTGCGGGCGCACGGCTGGAGCGGGCGCTGATCCAGTTCATGCTCGATCTGCACACGCGAGAGCATGGTTATCTCGAAATGAGCCCGCCGTTCCTGGTCCGGCGCGAATGCATGGTCGGCACGACGCAGTTGCCGAAGTTCGAAGAAGACATGTACGGCCTTGAGTATGGCGAGATTTTCCTCGCGCCGACCGCGGAAGTGCCGGTGACGAATTTTCATCGGGAAGAAATTCTCGCCACGTCGGAGTTGCCGAAAAAATTCGCGGCTTACACGCCGTGCTTCCGGCGGGAGGCGGGCTCGGCGGGGCGCGAGACGCGCGGGATCATTCGCGTGCACCAGTTCGACAAGGTGGAGCTGGTGAAGATCACCACGCCGGAAACCTCGTACGCGGAACATGAGTCGCTGACGGCGGACGCGGAGCGGGTGTTGCAGTTACTTGGATTGCATTACCGGGTGATCGAACTGTGCACGGGCGATCTCGGGTTCGGCTCGGCGAAGACTTATGATCTGGAGGTTTGGTCCCCGGGGCAGCAGGCTTATCTCGAGGTGTCGAGCTGTTCGAACTTCGAAGATTTTCAGGCGCGCCGGATGAATTTGCGATTCAAGGACGCGGAGGGAAAGAATCGGTTTTGTCACACGCTGAATGGTTCGGGACTGGCGTTGCCGAGATTGTTCGCGGCGTTGATTGAACGTTATCAGCGCGAAGACGGATCGATCGCGATTCCGGAAAAATTGCAGCCGTACTTCGGCGCGGCGGGAATCAGGTAGGGGCGATTGACCGCAATCGCCCGGGCGGCGCGGTTCGATCAAGCGGGCGATGAGGTCAATCGTCCCTACCGGCAAACAAATCTAACTGTCCGGGATCGGCAGAGGCGGTTTCCTCGGCGGAGGGTAGCGCGAGCTCGAACCCGAGCCGATTCGCGAGCCGCTGGCAGGTTTCGGGCGAAAAGCCTTCGAAGTGATTGTTCACGAAACTCCAAACGCTGCGCGTCTCGCCGAGATGCCGTTCGATCTTGAGCGCCCAACTGTCCAGCGCGGCCTCGCGTTTCCAAAGCAATTTGCCGTAACGGTGGAGGTGCTGGCCGTCGGGATCGTATTTCGTCGAGTAATCGCCGAGAAGGCGCAGGTAGATGAAGTCGGCCGTGGTCGGGAGGAACTCGAACGGTGCGAGGTTGCGTTCGTTGAGCGGGCTGGTATCGGCCCAGACCCAGCAGACACGATATTTTTCCAGCAATCGAATGTGCTGCGGGCGGTGCCAGCCGGCGTGGCGGAATTCGATGGCGAAACGGAAGTCGCGCGGCAATTGCGCGAGGAAATTGCGGAGTAACGGCCGACCTTCCTTTGGCGCGAAGGCCGGCGGCAATTGGATCAGGATGACGTGAAGTTTCGGCGCGAGCGACTCCATGGCTTGGAGAAACGCGGCCAGCTCCGCCTGGCAGTCCCGCAGCATTTTTTCGTGCGTGATCGCGCGGGGCAATTTGCAGGCGAAACGAAACGAGGCGGGCGTCAACTCCATCCAGCGGCGAACCGTGGCTGCCGACGGTGCGTGGTAAAAAGTCGAATCGATTTCGACCGCCGGAAAGTAGCGGGCGTAGAATTCCAGCCAGCGCGCCGGCGGCAGGTCGGCCGGGTAAAAATTGCCGCGCCATTCCTCGAAGCTCCAGGCGCAGGTGCCGAGGCGGATTTTTTGCTGAGCGGAGAGGTTCAATTCGTCCGCAGAATAATCGGATCGCGGCAGGAAGGAAGCCTTGCCCTGGCGAGGAAACGGGCCCGGTATTCTGGCCCGTCCAACTTGACGGGAAGGGGAAGTTAACTACCCTGCGCAACGCGATGAAACTCTCCTTTCGCATCCTATTTCTTCCGCTTTTGCTTTGCCTCGCCGGCATTCTCCCGGTGAACGGCTCCGTCGTTTTTAAACCAGGCGAAAAAGCCCACTACAAATCGCCTGGGGAAGAGGAGATGAGCGGGACGGCGTCGCAGCTTTTCGAGCGAGCGCAGGCGGACGAGCGCAAGGGAGATCTTGGCGGCGCGATCAAGGCCTACCGCACGATCGTAAAGAAACACCCGCATGACACGCTCGCGGCCGGCTCGGCGTATCGGCTGGGGCAGGTGCTGGAACAGACCCACAAATATTTACAGGCGGCGGACGCTTATGCCGTGCTTTGCGAGAAGTATGCCAAGAGCGAGCACTTCGAGGACGGGGTCACGGCACTGTTCCGGATCGGCGAAATGTATCTGGCGGGGCAAAAGACGAAGATCCTCGGGATTACGATCAAATCCGGGTTGGAACAGGCGGCGGATATTTTCACGGTGATTATCCGTACCGCGCCCTACGATAAATACACTGCCCGGGCCCAATTCGATCTCGGCCGGACCCGTGAAAAACAGGGCCAGAACGAAGCCGCGATCGCGGCTTATCAGGCCGTCGTGGAAAAATTCCCGGACGACCCGATCGCGGTCGATGCCCAATACCAGATCGGTTACATCTGGTCGAAGGCTTCGACTTCCGGCACCTACGACCCGGCGGCGGCGACGAATTCGAAGGTCGCGTTTGAAGATTTTCTGGCGCGTTATCCGAACAGCGAGAAGGCCTCGCAGGCGAAACAGAACCTGAAGAAAATGGAGCACAAGCAGTCGAGCACTGCTTACGACATCGCGAAATTCTACGACAAACAGAAGCAATACCGGGCCGCCGCCATTTACTACAACGAGGTCATCCGGACCCAGCCCGGCTCGACCGAGGGCGAGAAAGCCAAGAAGCGCATCGGCGAGTTGCGCGCGAAAGTGGGAGACGCGAAATTGCAGCCGCCCGCAGTGACGGCGGCCGCCGCGAGTAAGAAAAAAGTGAAACCACGGATGGAGGAAAGCGGTCCGCCGCCCTCCTCGAATGAGCTGGCGCCGTTGCCGCCATCGGATGTCGACGCTTCCTTGCCGCCGCCTGCTTCTCTCCTGCCCGATACCACCACCGCGCCTCCGCCTCCGACCGAGTCGACGGCCGCGCCTTCGGCCACGCCGCAACCTACCCCCGAATCCGCGGCCACGCCGTAGTGAAAAAAGCGTTCGCTCTTCTTATGCTCCCGTTCCTCTTCGGGGGATGCGCGGGTTATAAGCTTGGTCCGGCGACGCCGAATTATCTGCGCAACGTCCACGCCATTGCGATCCCGACGTTCACTAACAATACGCTCGAGCCGCGTCTCGAAGTCCTGATCACGAACACAGCGATCAAACAATTTCAGCAGGATGGCACCTTCCGAATCGTGAATGCGGACGCGGCGGACGCGACCTTGAAGGCGGAGATCATCGGGGTTGGGCGGACCCCGGCGCGTTCGGTGCGCGGCAACGTTCTTTCCACGACGGAATTTAATCTCAGCCTGACGGTCAAATACACTTTGACGGGACACGACGGGAAGCAGCTCACAGCCGGCGCCGTGAGCGGCAGCACGAGTTTCTTCGTCGGAAGCGACGTGAACACGGACCAGCGCCAGGCGATGCCGTTGGCCGCGGAGGAATTGGCGCGGCACCTGGTGAGCCAGCTGAGCGAGGGCTGGTAATGCGCGATGAAAGGCGATCAAAAGCTGTGGAGCATTCTCAACGACAAGCTCGACATGTTGCGGGCGAGCAATCGTCTCCGGGAAGCGATTCGCGTCGCTGAGACAGCGCTCACTCTGGCGCAGCGCGCCTTTCAGCCCGGCGATGCGAATTACACCCTCAGCCTCGAAAAAATCGGACAGCTCCACGACCAGGCGGGCGATCGCGCCGCGGCCAAACCGTATTTGGTAAAGGCGCACGCTTTTCTCGAAAAGGCCGAGCCGCGCGACGAGCGCGCTTTGTTTCGTTCCGCGCGCCGGCTGGGATTTGTTTGCGACAATCTCGGCGAAACAGAAGCCGCGCTTGAATATTACGAGGGCGCGTTCAAGGCGGGCGCGCGACTCCCGGACATTCCGTATTCCGATCTCGGCACGATCCTGAACAACGTCGCGCTCATTTATCGCAAGACCGGACGGCAAAAAGCGGCGGAGCCGTATTACCTGCACGCGCTCGAGATTTACGAGAAACAACTCGGCCCCGAACATCCGGACGTCGCTTCCGTCCTGAACAATCTCGCTGTGTTCTACACCAACGAGCGCCGGTTTGCCGAGGCGGAGAAAACCCATCTGCGCGCTCTCGCCATTCGCGAAAAATTTCATCCGCCCACGCACCCCGATATTGCGCAATCGAAGTGCAACCTCGCTGTCGTGTATCACTCGAACGGCGACTACGCCCGCGCTTCCGAGCTTTACCGCGCCTCGATCAAAACCTGGGAAGCCGCCACCGACAAGCCGCCCGAGGATTACGAGATCGTCGCCTCGAACTACGCCGATTTGCTCCGCTCGTTAGGCAAAGCGCGCCAGGCGAACCAGATCGAAGAACGCGCCCGGAAGAAGCGCCGCGCCTCGTAATTAATTTCCACTTTCTCCTTTAGACTTTCTACTTTTTCGCCACCTTACCAACCGCTCTCGCTCACGTGGCGGAATGGCAGACGCGTACGGCTCAGGACCGTATGGGGAAACCCGTGGAGGTTCGACTCCTCTCGTGAGCACTTTCGCTAGCGAGAAGGGGTCGCGTCGGGATAGGTGATCCAATTCGTGCGAATGATCTTCAATCCGTCAGCGCGCCGGACCACGTCCCATTCAGTCCGGGTGCGACCACTGGCCGGAGTTCCGAGCGCATCGCGCACGGAGTAGCGCGTCTCGAAAATGATCGTAGCCACGTCCGGCTTGGGGCCTGCCTGCACTTTTACTTCGCCCACAGAGAATGCCCGCACCGGTACGGCAAGGAAGTATTGCCGCATTTGCTCCGCGATGAACGATTTGTCTTTCGGACCAAAGGCGTAGTAATCGACGGTATCGTCCAAATAACCGAGCGTGGCTTTTAGATCGCCGCGTTCCATATCGCGATTGAATTCCTTTACATAAAGTTCCGCTTCCTCGGTTGTCAGGACCGAACTGGCGGACTTGGGCGCGACGGATAATTGGGGGACGGGGCTCGGTGGCATCTGCGCGGGAGAAGGCGCGGCCGAAATCGTGGGGGCGGTTGTGATTGGAGCAGGCGCCAACGGTTTCGTTGACCGCAGAAAGATAAACGCGGCCAACACCACGACGGCTGCCAACACGAACAGCGCCGCGATTCCCAGCGCGATCCATTTCCCGGTGTTCGTCGACGGCTTTGCGACCGAAACCGGCGGTGCTGTGGGCGCCGAAACAATTCTCTGCGCTGGTGGCGGAGGAGGGACTGTTGCCGTCGGCGGCGCAGGCGACGTTGCGCTCTCGCCGTCCGCGCGCGGCAAGGAGAGCAACGCTTTCATGGAGTCTTTGAGTCGCCCGAGATGATTCTCCAGTGGCGGCGTAACCGCGTCGAGCCAGTGCGGGCCGCTCAGATAGTATTCGAGATCGTCGCTCGGCGAGACGGCGTCGATCCGGAACTGGACAATGTGCAGGCGCGAGTTCGCAGCCAGCTGCACTTCCCGCAGCACCTGCTCGGAGTTGTTCGAATGCTGGGAGAAAATGAGAATGAAAGCCCGACTCTGCTGAATCGCGCGGGTGATTTCGCCCGAATACGAACGGCCCGGCATCACATCGCGCGGTGCCATCCAGCACCGGATGCCGGCGCTCTCGAGAGCCGCGCAAACAGCATTCGCTGTCGGGCGATTGTCGCTCGAGTGGGAAATGAAAACGTCGTGCGCCATGCTATGTGCGTGCCGCCGTTTTATCCTTTCGCCAACCTGTAAACAACCGCGCTCACGGGTTACACGCGCAGCTGCGACAGAAAGCTTCTTCGTGGACGCACTTTCTTTAGCCGCACGACATCTTTTCGCCGCTGCCGATCGCTTGGAGGCTCAGCTGGAGCAAAACGACGTGCAAGCCCATAACAACTATCTAGAAATCCAGAAAACCAGTCGAAGTCGCGTCGACCGTACAATGCTTCCGCGCGGATGCAGATATACGAACGCTTACCACGATCATCCTCTTTCCGCAGTAATCGGTGCGAGGAATAGCGCGACGGGCGTAGTTCTTTCGCGACGAAATCTGCAATCTTCTCACTTTCACAATAAAGCCAAAAGCTGCGGTATGCCTTACCTCGTCGCTCCGACTCGTAGCCAAACCACATTAGTGCCCCGCCACGGCGAGGGCGAATCAATGCCTGCATAGTCTTGCTCGCAACGCTTTGAACTTCTAGCCCGAAGTGCCAGCCGGTACGATCGCCAATTTCCGCATCGAGATGGTATGCTGACATACCTTTAGCGAATTGAAGCGCCGGCGACAGATAAACTTGTCGCAACACCTCCCATGCTGAGGCGCCATTTACAACGCTTTCGGGATAGATGGATAATTCACGGGCTTTCATTGAAGCGAATTCCCAAATCTCAAACTGCGCGAGACAATCTCTGAGATCGCATAACAGCTTCGTCGTGCCAAATACCTCCTCAAATCCCCTCGCCAGCGAAGTCCATCGCGGCTGGGCAAAATCCCAAGTTGCCCTTTGGGGAAGTGAAATCCACTTCGGATGGCCGAGCACCACAAAATGCTTTTTGGCGCGTGGATGAGCCAATTGGATTCGCGCGCCATATCCGGAGCCTTGTTTCCAAAAGGCGTCATCGCTTGGGTTCTGGTGCGGTTGTAATGGCGCACCTAGTTTGAACTCGACGACACACACAGCACGACCCACACGGATAAGGAGGTCGGCCCAATTCTCTGGTTCTACTTCAACGTCAATTCTTGAATGAGCACTCACGGTCATGCCGCAAACCTTTTCCAAGAAGAACCACGCGAATTTGCGGTTATGGAGCATGCAGAATCCAATGGCCGCGGCAGTAAACCTTTCTGCCTCGTTGCGGACTCGAATCGCTTCGGCATCGTCATCACTTGCCGGGCGAAATCGGAAATAGCGGCCTCGCTTAAAGAGTGTGAATAAAGAAGGGCTCAAGAATGGGCTGATTTTCCAATATCATCGTCCTACTTTTTTGCCGGCTGGTATTTCCAGTGCCGCGACTTCCCTTCCGCCAGTAATCTGAGTGTTTTCGTTATCCGCTCCTTCCGCGTTTCCTCGCGTTTCGCTTCGGTGATCCATTCGAGATACTCGCGGCGATGACTCGGGGAAAAACCGTCGAACGTCTGCCGCGCCTTCGCGTTTTTCTTTAAAGCAGCCGCGAAATCTTCGGGCATCGGAACTGCCGCGCGCTTCTTCGGTTTCGGTCGGCCCGGCGCTTTGATGCCGTCTTCGTTGAGCGCTGCCGCTTTCTTCACGTAGCCAACCAGCGTCTTCTCGTTAGGCAAATCGGCCAGCGACTTGATGGAGCCGAAGCTCCCCATCCCGGTTTTCTCCTTTGGTTTGTCGCGGTCGATGATCAGGTCCGCTTTCCAAAAACCGAAGGCGCAATGCTCCTTGAACGCGGCCATGCCGCACATCACGCCTTTGTAGTCGAAGTGCGGCCTCGACCACTTGATCGTCTCCTGCACTTCCGGACAACCGGCGTGGATGGCCTTGCGCAAATGCTTCAGGATCGGTTTCGCGAAGTCACCCGATTCGGCGATGTAAGCGTCGATCCGCGGATCTTTCGTGGCCATGCCGGCAGGTTACGAAGGCGCAAAAGTTTTTGTCGAGTCGCAAACCGCGAGCCGCTAGGCTCCGATCCATGCCGGGTATTGTTTGCATCGTCGCCTATCGGCCGAAAGCAGGACATGAAGCGGAGTTGCTGGATCTCGTGCGCGGTCGCGTCCCGACCTTGCGCAAGGAAGGGCTGGTCACCGACCGCATTCCGGTGATCGTGCGCGCCAAGGACAACACCATCATCGAAGTCTCGGAATGGAAATCGCAGGAGGCGATCGAAGCAGCGCACAAGAACCCGCGGGTCCTGGCGATGTGGGACAAGTTCTTTGCGGTCTGCGATTGCGTTCCGCTGAAGACCGTCCCGGAAGCCGAGACGATGTTCGCCGGGTTCGAACCAATTCCAACGCCGCCCGTCGAAGGCATGCCGACCACTCAACCGTTGCGCTGACCCGCGCGACCGGCGAAACTTTTGTTCATGGCTGAAGCAGCAACCACCGCAATCTCGCCGCGCAAATTCGGGCAAACGATGCGGCCCGATGTCTGGTGGACGCAGCCGCTCCTCATCTTTCTGGGACTCTCGGCCTTCATCGTTTACTCCACGTGGGCCGCGTTCCAGGGCAATCATTACTATTTCGGTCCGTATCTTTCGCCGTTTTATTCCCCCGAGCTTTTCGGCGAATCGCCCCACAGCTGGTTCGGTCCGAAACCGTCTTGGTGGCCGGGTTGGCTGTTGTTTTCGCCGGCATTGTTCATTCTCTGGGCGCCCGGCGGACTGCGTCTCACCTGCTATTATTATCGCGGAGCCTATTACAAAGCGTTCTGGGCCGATCCACCGGCGTGCGCCGTCGGCGAACCGCGCAAAACGTACCTGGGCGAGCGCTCGTTCCCGCTCATCATGCAGAACGTCCACCGCTATTTTCTCTACATCGCGCTGCTCTTCATCGTCGTGCTTTCCATCGACGCGTGGAAGGCGTTTTGGTTCCTCGATCCCGCCACCGGGAAAACTTCATTCGGCCTCGCAATCGGCACACTCGTCCTGCTGATCAACGTGGTTCTTCTCGGCGGATTCACCTTCGGCTGTCACGCTCTGCGCCATGTTATCGGCGGATTTCGCGACCAACTCTCCCGTTCGCCGACCTGCTATCAGGCCTATCGCTGCGTGAGCTGCTTCAATCGCCGCCACATGCTTTGGGCGTGGCTCAGTTTGTTCTGGGTCGGCTTCACCGATCTCTACGTGCGTCTCTGCTCGATGGGCGTCTGGCATGACTGGAGAATCTTCTGAGGCAATGGCCGAATACGAAACCTTTCACCACGATGTTCTCGTGATCGGCTCTGGCGGCGCTGGATTGCGCGCGGCCATTGAAGCGTCGGCCGCCGGCGTTTCCGTCGGAATGGTTTGCAAATGTTTGCTCGGCAAAGCGCACACGGTGATGGCGGAAGGCGGGATCGCGGCTGCGCTCGCGAATGTCGACGATCGCGATAGCTGGAAGGTCCATTTCGCCGACACGATGCGCGGCGGGCAATACGTCAATAACTGGCGCATGGCCGAGCTCCACGCGAAAGAAGCGCCGGACCGCGTCCGCGAATTGGAAGCGTGGGGTGCAGTCTTCGATCGGACGAAAGACGGCCGCATCCTTCAGCGTAACTTCGGCGGCCACAAATATCCCCGGCTCGCGCACGTGGGCGACCGCACGGGTTTGGAAATGATTCGCACGCTCCAGGATCACGGGGTGCATCAGGGCATCGACGTCCACATGGAGATTTGCATCGTGAGTTTGCTCAAGGACGGCGAGCGCTGTGTCGGCGCGTTCGGCTACGATCGTGACCGGGGCCGGTTCAAAATTTTTCGCGCGAAAGCGGTGGTGCTCGCAACCGGCGGCATCGGGAAAGCCTACAAGATCACGAGCAACAGCTGGGATTGCACCGGCGACGGCCATTCGCTTGCGTATCACGCGGGCGCCGGGTTGATCGACATGGAGTACATCCAGTTTCATCCCACCGGCATGGTCTGGCCGCCGAGCGTGCGCGGCATGCTCGTCACCGAAGGCGTGCGCGGCGAAGGCGGCATCCTCACCAACTCCGAAGGCAAGCGCTTCATGTTTGGCTCGATTCCCGACAACTACAAATCGCAGACCGCTGACAACGAAGAGGAAGGCTGGCGTTACACTCAGGGCGACAAAAACGCGCGGCGGCCGCCGGAATTACTCACGCGCGATCACGTGGCGCGCTGCATCGTGCGCGAGATCAAGGAAGGGCGGGGGAGTCCGCACGGCGGCGTTTATCTCGACATCGCGTGGATCAAGAAAAGGCTTTCGAACTCGGAGGAGCACATCAAACGGAAACTGCCGAGCATGTATCACCAGTTCAAAGCGCTCGGCGACATCGATATTACGAAGGAAGCGATGGAGGTCGGGCCGACGACGCACTACATCATGGGCGGCGTCCACGTGGATGCCGACACCCAGATGTCGGATGTGCCGGGACTGTTCGCAGCGGGCGAATGCGCGGCGGGAATCAACGGCGCGAATCGGCTCGGCGGAAATTCGCTTTCGGATCTCGTTGTGTTCGGAAAACGGGCGGGCGAATACGCGGCGAAATTCGCGAAAGAAAACGGGGATGGGGAGGTCGATCCCGCGCAGGTCGACGCCTTCGCTCAGGAAGCGTTGCGACCCTTTGAAGACGGCGGCGACAATCCTTACTCGGTTCAGCGCGAGTTGCAGGAGCTGATGCAACACAACGTTGGTATCGTTCGCGAGGAAGGCGAAATGCGCGCCGCGCTCGAGCATTTGAAAACGCTCCATCACCGCGCGGAAAGCGTCGGCGTGATTGGGACTCGCGACTTCAATCCCGGCTGGCACACGGCGCTCGACCTGAAAAATCTTCTCACGATTTCCGAGGCGATCACGCGCGCCGCTTTGGAACGAAAAGAAAGCCGCGGCGCCCAGTTTCGGGAAGATTATCCGGAGAAAGACGAGACGTTGTCGAAAGTGAATACGATCATTCGAAAAACGGACGATGGTTCGATGGAAGTTCGGCTGGAGCCACTGCCCGAAATGCCCGATTATCTCAGGCAAATCATCGAGGAGATGAAATGAGCAGGGCGACGTTCAGGATCTGGCGGGGAAATGCGAGCGGCGGTGAGTTTCGCGATTATACGACCGAAGTTTCCGACGGAATGGTCGTACTCGATGCCGTTCATCACATCCAGGCCGAATCGGCGAATGATCTCGCCTGTCGCTGGAACTGCAAAGCCGGCAAATGCGGCTCGTGTTCGGCGGAAGTGAACGGCATGCCGAAATTGATGTGCATGTCGCGGCTGAGCGACCTGCCGCTCGACAAGCCGGTCACGATCGAGCCGATCAAAGCCTTTCCGATCACGAAGGATCTGATCACCGATGTGTCCTGGAATTATCGAGTGAAGAAAAAAATCAAGCGCTTCAAGCCGCGTCCGCCGGATGCGCCGGACGGCACCTGGCGAATGCAGCAGGAAGACATCGATCGCGTTCAGGAATTCCGGAAATGCATCGAGTGCTTTCTCTGCCAGGACGTTTGCCACGTTCTGCGCGATCATCGGAAGCACGACGAATTCATCGGGCCGCGCTTTTTGATTTATACCGCGGCCCTCGAGATGCATCCGCTCGATACCGAGGATCGGCTCGATGAATTACGGACGGCCCACGGCATCGGTTACTGCAACATCACGAAGTGTTGCACGAAGGTCTGCCCCGAAGACATTCACATCACCGATAACGGAATCATTCCGTTAAAGGAGCGGGTCGTGGATGAACACTTCGATCCGTTGGGTTGGATCTGGAAATCATTCAAGCGGAAGGCCGATCACTCGCTCTGACGACGTACCAGCGCACGATCTTCTCGAGAAGCGGCCGCGGTATCCACAGGACGTAAAGCGTCATGATGAATCCGTAGAAGCAGACGGTCGCCCACGGCCCCAGCGCTTCATAGCGGCGCGCGCTGGTCCGAATTGTTTCGTGCAATTGTCGGACGAGACCGCACTTTTTTAGCTTGAGATAAAACTCCGCGTCTTCGAGCAGCGGAATCTCCGGGTATCCGTTGATGCTCACAAAGGCATCGCGGCGGCAAAAAAATCCGCGATCGCCAAGAGGGACGCCTCGAAGAGCAACGAGCCCGTTCCCGATGGCATCGCGCACCCGATAAATCCAGCGGGGCGAATCGATCCGAAGTCGAAAGCATCCGCCGACGATCTTCGGATTCGCCAGCGCTTGCTCGATCGCGCGCACGGAAGAGCCGGCCACAATCGAGTCGACGTGAACGAACCAGAATACATCGCCGCCTGCCAGCCTGGCGCCCGCGTTCATCTGGGCGCCCCGACCCTTCGAGGATTGGATGGCTTTGTCCGCCAGCTCCCGTGCGATTTCAAAACTGCCGTCGTCACTGCCGCCATCAACCACCACGATCTCGCACGCCGGCACCACGGCGCGAACATGATGAAGAAATTGGGGCAGGGTCTTTTCCTCGTTCACCACTGGCACGATGAGGGAAATGCCCATTGTTTCCTTGCCTTGCCATCTTGCGGACAAGACAATCGGTCCGCAATGAAAACGAAAATCTTTTCCTTTGCGCTTCTCCTGCTCGGGCTGCGATCCCTTTGTTTTGCAACCGATGTTCCGGCCGGAATTAAGAACGATGCTTACGATCGTTTGCTGAAAAAATATGTAAACAGTCAGGGCCTCGTCGCGTACGAAAAATGGAAGGCCAGTGCCGAGGACATGGCGGCGCTCAACACTTATCTGGCGCAATTTGCCGCGGGCGGCAGCAAGGCCGGCGGCAATGAGCGCTACGCCTCGCTGGTCAACGCCTACAACGCCTTTGTCCTCCAATGGATCCTGCAAAATTATCCGACCGAAAGCATTTGGTCCCTGAAGGCTTCCTTTAAAGAGAAACGGCACAAGGTCGGGGGCGCGAACGTTTCCCTGAACGATATTGAGAACGATTCGCTGCGACCCGAATTCGGTTATCGCACCCACGCGGTCCTGGTTTGCGCGGCCCGCAGTTGCCCGCCCCTCCAGCAATCGGCTTACAGCGCCGGCGGACTCGACGAAGAAGCCGGGCGCGCCTATCGGACGTGGCTTGGCCGCACCGATCTAAACGAATTCATACCCGAGAAGCTTGAAGCGAACGTCTCCAGCATTTTCAAATGGTTCAAAGGTGATTTTGATAAGGCGGGGGGCGCACAAGCGGTGATGGCAAAATACGCGCCGGCCCCGGCGAAGTCGCACCTGGAAAAGTCGGAGTGCAAGATCAGCTACAAGGACTACAACTGGGGCTTGAACGATCAGGGGTCGCACGGGCGGAACTTCAAGATCTCCGTTTTCGATTATTTCCATTGATGGGCCGATGACCGCTCCGGCGAAAGGCGAGGGGATTTACAACGTCGTCGTTATCGGGGCGGGCACAGCCGGGCTGGTGACGGCAGCAGGAACAGCCGGCCTCGGCGGACGCGTTGCGCTGATCGAGCGCAACAAAATGGGGGGCGATTGTTTGAACTTCGGATGTGTTCCGAGCAAAGCGCTCATTTCCTCCGCGCGTTTGATTGACAAGATAAGGCGCGCCGAGGCGTGGGGACTGAGCCGGATGGAAGCGCAATTCGATTTCAACGAAGTCTTCGCGACGATGCGCGAACGTCGGGCCCGGATCGCGCCGAACGATTCGCAGGAGCGTTTCGAATCCCTCGGCGTCGATGTCTTTCGCGGGCAGGCCAAATTTGAGTCGCCAGACTCGGTCCGGGTCGACGACCAGATTTTGCGCGCGAACAATTTCGTCATCGCGACCGGGACCCGCACGGCCGTTCCGCAAATCGATGGCATCGACTCGGTGCCCTATTTCACAAACGAGACCATTTTCGATGAACTAACATCGAAGCCGGAAAGTCTGATCGTTCTCGGCGGCGGACCGATCGGCTGTGAGCTGGGACAAACGTTCAATCGTCTCGGCGTTCGCACGACTATCGTCCAACGCGGGCCGCGGCTCTTGCCGCGGGAGGATCCCGAGGTCGCTGAATTTCTGGAGAAAAATCTCACCGCCGAAGGCATCTCCATCGTGACCAACGCTGAAGCCAAAACAGTCCGAAGCGACGGCGAAATCACAATGTCGATCTCGCGCCAGGACGGCAGCGCCACGGAAATCTCGGCGGCTGCTCTTCTCATTTGTTCCGGACGCCGGCCCAACCTCGAGGGTCTCGGCCTCGATGCGATTGGCGTCGAGACCGGCGAACACGGCGTTCTGGTTAACGATTATCTGCAGACATCACGTCCGCACATTTACGCGGCGGGCGACATCGCCGGCCCATTTCTTTTCACCCACATGGCCGACGTGCAGGCCCGCGTCGTCGTCCGAAATATTCTGATGCCGCTGCAACTCCTGCGGCAAAAAATCGATTACGCGGTCGTGCCCTGGTGCACGTATGTCGATCCGGAAATTGCCTCAGTCGGTTTGAATGAAACGACGGCGAAGAAGCGTGAAGTCGCTTACGATTTGATCCGGCAGGAAATCAAAGAAGTCGATCGCGCGGTGGTGGAACGCGAGGAAACTGGGTTTGTAAAAATTCTGGTGGCGAAAGGGACGGACAAGATTCTGGGCGCGACCCTGGTCTGCGAAAACGCGGGCGACCTTCTCCACGAATTTGTCCTGGCGATGAAATACGGAATCGGGCTCGGTAAAATTTCGGCGACGACCCACGCCTATCCCACTTTTGCCGAGCTTGCCCGGAAAGCAGGCGACAAGTACAACAAGACGCGATTGACGCCGGCGGCGCGGAAGATTTTCAGCTGGTTGTATCGGAGAGGACTTCGTTGAAAAAATACAGCAAATGGATCGGGGCGGGGTTGATCGCGATTACCCTGTCGATCTTGTCGGCCGTCCTGCCGGTGAAGGAATGGATCCGCGAGTTTATCGAATGGGTTCAGCAGCTCGGACCGGCCGGCGTGATCGTCTTCATCATCGCCTACGCCATCGCGACCGTTCTGTTTTTGCCCGGGTGGATTTTCACGGTCAGCGCCGGACTGATCTACGGAGTCGTCGGTGGCACCCTCGTGGCCTTGAGCGGCGCGATCATCGGCTCAACGCTCGCCTTTCTGATCGCGCGCTATGTGCTGCGGCGAAACATCGAAGAGATGACCAGGAAGAGCCCGCGCTTTGCCGCCATTGATGAAGCGATCGGCCGGAACGGATGGAAAATTGTCGGGCTGCTGCGTTTGAGCCCGCTCATTCCATTTAATCTCAGCAATTATTTTTACGGTATCACTTCGGTCGGCTTCCGCGCCTACGTGCTCGTCTCCGCTGTCGGAATGATTCCGGGAACGCTGTTGTACGCGTATCTCGGTGCGATCGGTCAGGCCGGAGTGTCCGGCGGAGCGAAGGGGCACAGCATCTGGCAGTACGTTTTGCTCGGGGTGGGATTGATCGCGACCATCGCAGTCACGATATTTGTCAGTCGAATCGCAAGGAAGGCCTTGAAGAAATCAGCCGTCGATTGATTCGGCGACTTCGAACACTTGCCGCTCGCGGCTGAGCGCGGGATTGCGCAAACGCTCTTCGTAAATGTCGCTCCATTTTTGCTGGTTCATCCGGCACATCGGAACGGCGCGCCACTCGCCATTTTCTTTGACCGCGCCTTTGAAGACGCAGGAATCGAGGCGGGCTTTGATGACCGGATCGGAATCGGCGCGCGCGACTTGCTCGGCGTCCATGAAATTGTGGGTGCCGACTCCGAGGGTGTGGGCGCGACCGGCGATGAGATCGGTCATCATGCCGGGCGGGATGCGTCCGGTGACGATGAGTTTCGCCAGGTGAAACAACGAACGCAGGGCCAGACCTGGATTCTGCGTGAGAATGCCCGCGAGACGCCACGGCGTAGTTCGCGCATCATCGGTCACGAGCGAAAGCCCGCCGATTTGTTCCAGGATTTTGCCTAGTAGCCGTTTCGTCGTCGTATCGGTCGGCAACAGCGGAATGGACTTGCCGGTCCGGCGCGAAATCAAAATTGATGCCCAGCTGTTGCAATCGGGATGACCGAAATTGGTTCCGCCTTTTTCCAAGGGGAACCCGGTGCCCTCGCAAATTTTTTCCCAGACGCGTTCCGGCAGGGCCCGTTGTTGCGAAAAAATGGTTCGTCCGGTATCGGCTTCCGGCTGAAAGCTGAGCATTCGCCAGATATGGGTCCGCTCGGGATCGGCCAAATACCAGCGAATGACCTCGGGAACGTCGTCCACATTATTTTGGGTGACGGTAAAGCTGAGCGCGTATTCGAGCGGCGCGCCGGTCCGCCGGCGAATGTCCCGCGCGAGTTGGGTGAACGCTTCGCGCACGGGATGCAGATCGCTCTCGTGTTTGACGCGTTGAATTGGATAACCATGCCGTCCTGCCTGGGTGAGATCGACGTGGACCGAGACCTGGCGCAAACCGCCTTCAACCACGAGGCGCTCCAGAAATTGCGGTTGTTCGAGCAAGGTTTGGCCGTGCGTCATCAACATCGGCACAAGTCCCACCTGATAGGCGTAGCGAATGATCTCCACCAGCTCGTCCGCGCGACCGGATTTCCAATAAGCATCCGCCACATCGCCGCCCGTGATTTGCAAGCCGCCACCCGGACCCTGGAAACGACGATTGGCGTCGATCTGCTCTTTCACGTCGGCCAGCGAAGGGATCGGGACACGGTTCGCATTCTTCGGGAGATAACAATGGGTGCAATGAAACGAGCAGTAGCTCGCGCCGAGAATGAATCCGCAATGGGTGAGATGGCGACCGGAGATTTGATTGGGCGTTTGTAGTTCCCGCGGAAGCGAGTCCCAGCGGGCGCGCAGAATTTCCGCCTTCTCGCCGACGATAGGATTTCGAAACGCGTTCCAACGCGCGCGCCAACGATCGGCCGTGTTCATCGCTGGTTTCATTTCAAAGTGGGCAAGGTCTCCGGTTCATATTGCATCGGATCCGACTTCGGATCGCGCTGGGTGATATGCCGATAATACCAGGAGTGGAGCAAATATGGCGAGACCCCAAGTTGAAAGAGAAACAGGAAAAGCATGTTTCGCCCCGTCGTGCGCCAGGCGCCGTGGGCGATTTGCCGCGCTGGCGAAGTGGACATCGGTGGATCGAGCAAGGCGATCGGTCCGGCCCGCCGAAGCCGACGCGACAATTCCACGTCCTCCATTAGCGGGACGGGCGCGAAACCGCCCAGGCGAATGAAATCGCGCCGGCGGACAAAGATGCTTTGATCGCCGTACAACGTCCCGAACGTCCGCGAATGCCAGCGCTCGATTGGCTCCGCCCATCGCAGGTGCGGATGGCGCTCATCGAACTTTCGGTAAAAGGCGCCGCCGACGAATTTTGGATCGCGCATTGTCTGATGGAGTGAGAGCAAATGCGCTTCGGTGAGTTCTGAATCGACGTGATGAAACAGCAGGACGTCGCCGCTGGCTGCGCGCGCGCCGAGATTGAATTGCAAACCGCGCCCGGGCCGATCGGCCGAACAGAATTTCAATCTGCCCTCGATTATCGAGGAGGGCGCGTGCCCTGAAACTCCGGCGATTATTACTTCGCGCACCAGCGCATGGCGCGACCACAAACGGCCGAGCTCCAGCGCAACCTCAACGTCATGCCAGCAGGGGATGATCAGAGAGATGCTGACTTCGCGTGACCTGTCCATCTTGTCGCCGAAGGTTGACCGATGGGGCGCGAGATGTCGATCTTATGAAATCGCGCCGTGAAACGATTCCTCTTTTGGGCCGTCATTCTCCTGATCCTGGGCGCGATCGGTGCGGCTTGGTATTCTCAACGTATTGGTTGGCGCTTGATAAATGCGAAGATCCGCGCGGATTTTCCCGAGGTGCGGCGCATTACGACGACCGAACTAGCGGCCGCGTTAGCCAGCGATAACAAACCGGTTCTGCTCGATGTTCGCACGAAGGCTGAATTCGATGTCAGTCATCTCGAAGGCGCCATGCGCGTAGAGCCGGGATCCGATCCGGCGTCGATTTCGATTCCGAAAGATCACGCGATCGTCACCTACTGTTCGGTCGGATATCGGTCTGCCGCCTTCGCGAAAAAGTTGAGCGAGGCCGGTTACCGGAATGTGAGCAATCTCGAGGGCTCGATCTTTCGCTGGGCGAACGAAAATCGTCCTCTGGTGCACGACGGACAGCCGACGAACGAAGTCCATCCTTACAACCGCCTGTGGGGGATGCTCCTGGAACAATCGCGCCAGGCCGCAAATCCCAGGAAATGAAATCAGCGCGACATCAGGCGCTCGAGAAGGAATTTCCGAGTAGCTGGCTGAAAAGCGCTGAGGCAACGAACCGGACGCGTGCGCTCGTTAGGCCGGCGCGTTACACTCAAAATGCCGTTTTTTTGATCGACAGCGGCGTAACGGGTTTCTCTCCGGACTAATTCCGGTTTCACGGCGGCAATCACGCCGAGGGCATCGAACACGGGAGCGCCGGGAAATCTGGCGATGTCGGTCCAAAAAAACATCCACCAATGGCTGGTCCGCGAAAGGTATTCGCCCGCCGGTCCGGCCGCTTTCAATTGGCGAATGTCTTGTCGGTCGATCGTCAGAGTCGCGGCCACGGCGATCGGAACGACAACAATGGGAATGCCGGAACGGAGGACGATGTCCGCCGACTGCGGGTCCTTGAAGATATTGGCGTCGTGAATTCGCAACGGCAACGCCTCGCCCGGCGCGCTCCCGCCGATAATGATGATCTGCTCGATTCGACCGCGCAGATGCGGATGCAATTGCAGCGCCGTCGCAAGATTCGTCAATGGACCGAGCGCGATATAAGTCAGACCGCTTCCGGTCGCAGCCGCGGCCAGTCCATCGCTGGCGGCTGATTGATGGCCGAGATCGCGCGGCGATTGCGCTCCCGCGAAAACATTTTTCTCGGGTAAGTGGGCCGGGCCGGCAAATCGCCGCGTCATTTCGCGCGCGACCCGATCGACAAATTCCAGGGGAGCGTTTCCGTAGGATGTGCTGACTCCAAGGATTCGAATTTCGGGAAAATGAAACGCCAGGACCAGCGCGAAACCGTCGTCCGCCTCCCGAATGGGCGAGCCGATCGAAACATCGGTATCGATCCAGACATTCTTCGCTTGGCCTGAGGTCGCCAGCCCGGCGAGCAGGAGGAGAAAAATAAATCGTCCCAGGCTCAAACCAGCGCGCCACCGCAACTGGAACCGGCGCCGGCCGTGCATCCGAAACAATGATCGCCCGTCATGATCTCGCGATCGTCGACCTCGTCCGGGTCGATGTCCCACAAAAACATCGGGCTTCCGTTTTGCCATTGCATGTCGAGCTGCTGATTGAAATCGCAATCGTAAACTTCGCCGCGCCAGCCGACGCTAATGGTGTTGCGGCACATGAGGCCCTCCATGGTTTCCGGATTGAACGCGTTGATCAAGAGCGCCATGTATTCGTCGAGTTTTCCGTTGTGGCGCAAATACGAAGCAAAGCGGGCGATGGGGAGATTCGTGATCGTGTAGAGCTTGTTGAAGACAATGCCGAAATGCGCGCCCAGCTCGCGTTTGTAATCGGCTTCCAATTCCGCCTGGGGTCCCGGAAGAAATGGTCCCACCGGATTGTAAACGAGATGCAGTGGCAGATCGTCCGCCACGCCGTAACCCAGTCGATTGAGCAACTGCAAACCGGCGATGCTTGCGTCGAAGACGCCTTCGCCCCGTTGGAGATTGACGTTCTCAGCTGAGTAGCACGGCATCGAGGCGATGATCTCGACTTTTTGGGCGGCAAGAAATTCGGCCAAGCCTTCAAAGCCGCGCTCGACCAGGATCGTCAGGTTACAACGGTCGATGATCTTGCGGCTCGGCGGCAGGGCGCGCACGCGCTCCACGAAATAGCGGAAGTCAGGAATCATTTCCGGCGCGCCTCCCGTAAGGTCGACCGTCGGGATGTCGGTCCTGGCGAGCCAGGCGATGATGCGATCGACGGTTTCGCGCGTCATGATTTCCTTGCGTTTCGGGCCGGCGTTTACGTGGCAATGGGTGCAGGTAAGATTGCAGAGTTTGCCGACGTTAATCTGGAGCACTTCGGTTCTGGTGTGGCGCAGATTCAAGCCGTCAACGGCGAGCCGATTTGCAAAACGATTCATGAATGGAGAAAGCCGGCGATCCAATAAGTGGCAGCGGCGAGGAAGGCAGCGCAAGGCAACGTAATCAGCCAGGAGAGAACGATTGTTCCGACGACGCGCGGATTGGCCTTGCCTGTCGTTAGGCCGATGCCGAAGAGCGAACCAACCGAAACGTGCGTGGTCGAAACCGGCAAGCCGTAAACGCTCGCGGCCACGACGAGTCCGGCGGTAGTAAGATTGGCGGTGAACCCCTGCCCGTGATTCAGCGCCGTGATTTTCCTGCTCATGATCTCGGCGACCTTGCGGGCGTTCAGTAATCCGCCGATCGCCATGGCCAAGGCGACCGCGGCGAATCCCCAGCGGACATCAAGCGCTTTCCACAACAGCAGTAAGGCGACGATTTTTGGAGTGTCGTTCAAACCGCGCGCGAAGCTGACTGTCCCCGCGCTGAGAAAGTGTCCCGAATCCATCAGTTGTTGTGCGCCAAAGCCAAGAAATGAGCCGGCGTAACGCTCGCGACAGTTTTCCTGCTCGTCGATCGTGAGGGAAAGCGGCGCCGACACGTGACGAAATGCGAGCGCGGAAGGTTCGGGGACGGCTATGACGCGTTCCTCGGTTCCAAGACAGATGCACCACTCCTTGCTTACGCCGGTTCCGATTCGAATCGCGCGAAACCCGAGATACAGAATGCTCGCGATCAGGATTGCCAGCGCGGGACTAAGCAATAAAGGCAGAACAAACCCTTTGCCGAGGGCCGCGAAATTGACGGCTGGTCCCACTGCTACCAGCCCGGATCCAACGATGGCGCCAGTCAGGGCGTGCGTCGTCGAAATCGGAAATCCAAGGAGCGTCGCCAGGATCACGGTCGCGCCCGCGCCGATGGCAACGGCCAGGACAAAATATTCGGAGCCGGCGAATTGATCGGGCACGATGCCTTTGCCGCTGAATTTTTTTAGCAGCGTCTGGGCGAGAAAAATCGACGCGATCGACCCGGCGAAGGTCGTGAGCGTGGCCCACGAAATTGCTGTCCGATAACTGCACGTGCGACTGCCGAAAAGTGATGCGACGCCTTTGAAGTTATCGTTCGCGCCGTTGGAATAGGCGAGAAAACTGGTCGCGAGAAAAAGAAGAACGAAAATCATCAACAGCAGCTTCCGCCATCGCAGCATTGGCTGTTCGGGTCGGTCGTAACGTTATAATCCTGGCCCTTCGTCTCCTTCGGATGCCGCAACGATGTGCGCGAACAATCGAACGGCGCGGCCTCGGCCAGGGGAAGCTCGACAATTGGTTCGACGAACTCGAAGGATTCGTGGTAGGGCGCTTTGCGATAAAGATTGTAGGTCTTGTCGCAGACGGCGTAGCGCTTGCCGCGTTCCATTCGGTGATTGTCGTCGTCGAGAACCTCCTTGAATGGCCCGCGATAAATCACCGCCTGGTTGCGCTCGAAACATTCTCCCTGTTTGCCTTTGAACGCTTCGATGGTGACGGAGCGAAACTCAATTCCTTGCACCGTCCGCCACGGTTCCGCGTCGCGTTTCAGAATGCGAATGCCATAAAACCCGGCGGTCTCGAACGCCGTCACGAACCCCTCTTCCGTCAGTGCGCCGGAGATACAGCCGCTCCAAAGTTCCGGGTCGCTCTGCATTTGTTCCGGCACTTCCTCGTCGCTCACGATGTCCGAGATAACAGCGCGTCCGCCTTTTTTGAGAACGCGGAAAATTTCCCCGAAAAGTTGTCGCTTCGATTTCGGTTCGACCAGGTTAAGGACGCAATTTGAAACGACGACGTCCACGGAATCGCTCACGATGAGCGGATGCCGGCAGCGCAATTCCTCGGCCAATTCATCGGCCGCCAGGAACGAAGCCGCGTCCGTAATGGGATTGCCTTGTAGTTCGCGATCCAGCAATTCCAAATCGAGAGCGAGATCCTGGATCCGACCCTTGCGAAACTCGACGTTTGCGAAACCGATCCGCTCCGCCACAAGGGGAGCGTTGCGCCGCGCGACGCCCAGCATTTCATCGGTCATGTCCACCCCAATCACCTGGCCTTTGGGGCCGACGATTTGGGCCGCGATGAAACAGATTTTTCCCGTGCCGCTTCCCAAATCCAGAACGGTTTCTCCTTCGCGGAGATACTTGCTCGGGTCGCCGCAACCATAATCGCGTTCGATCACTTCCTGCGGAATCGCCCGGAGATATTCCGAATTGTAGTCGACCGGACAGCAAAGCTTCGCCTCGGTGAGGGTAGCTCCTGCGGCGTAACGCTCGCGCACTGCAGATTCAACGGTTTTCATATTCAGGGTTGTTGGAAGCCGAATGCTATGGTTTTTGGGCGGTCTGTGGCAAGATTGGCTTCCGCGAGGCCGCCAGTTCTTTCGGCTTTGCACTGGAAGGAGCGCCCGAAATGTTGAATCGTGTCGGGGAAATGTCCGATTTAAAACCACTTTCCAGGGAAGCGATTCCAGCTGCGCTCGAGAAAGCGGAACGTTACCGATTACTCAACGAACCTGGCGAAGCCGAGAGCATCTGCCTCGATATCTTGCGGGCGGATCCGGAAAATCAATCGGCGTTGATCACGTTGCTCCTCGCGGTGACGGATCGTTTCGGAAAAGGTTACGGCGTGAGCGATACCCAGACGAAAGAACTTCTCTCGCGCGTGAAAGGCGATTACGAACGCGCGTATTACACCGGAATTCTCGCGGAGCGCCGCGCCAAAGCGAAACTCGCTCAAGGCACGCCGGGATCGCGCCATTACGCCTACGATGGTTTTCGCGAGGCGATGATCTGGTTCGAAAAGGCGGAGGAGCATCGCCCGCCCGGGAACGACGACGCGCTCCTGCGCTGGAACACGTGCGCGCGCATCATCGAAAAGAATCGGCTGACGGCGCGCGAAGAAGAGAACGTCGAGCCGCCTTTGGAGTGACCGACATCTCGCGCGATCCGGACGCGGTGCGCTCGATGTTTGGCCGCATCGCGCGGCGTTACGATCTCGCGAACCATCTTCTCAGCGGCGGCGCCGATTTTTTTTGGCGACGGCGCGCCGCAAAAATCGTGGCTGCTTGGAAGCCACGCGATGTCCTCGACTTGGCGACCGGGAGCGGCGATCTCGCGCTGGCTGTTCATCATCGATTACCCGAAGCGAAAATCACCGCCGCAGATTTCTCGCGTGAAATGTTGGAGATCGCGCGCAACAAAGGCGTCGCGAACACGGTTGTCGCCGATGCGCTTCGACTCCCGTTCGCCGACGCATCGTTCGATGTCGTCACCGTCGCCTTCGGCTTGCGAAACATGGCGGACTGGGACCGGGCTCTCGCCGAGCTGGCGCGTGTTTTGCGCAGTGCCGGTCATTTGCTCGTCCTCGATTTTTCTCTTCCGACCGGCGCACTTCGGCCCGCCTACCGTTTCTATCTGCATCGGTGTTTGCCGTTGTTCGCTTCGCTCGTGACAGGACAGAAGTCGGCGTACGATTATCTCGGCGGTTCTATCGAAAAATTTCCGAGTGGCCCGGCAATGCTGGAATTGATCGAGCGAAACGGTTTCACGAACGCCAGTGCGGAGCCGTTAACGGGCGGCATCGCGACGATCTACACCGCGCAAAAAGCTTAAGGCTTCGGAGTTGCGGTCGCAGAAGGCGACGTCGATACGCTCGCGACGGGACTCGGACTTGGCACAGCTACGAGCGGCAGCTTCAACCCATTCAGATCCGGATTGCTGAGCACGAAAGTTCCTTGGCGTTCATCGACTCTCGCAAACCACATTCCTTGTCCGGCCGATGCGCCGACGACCAGCTTGTGCATCGCTTTGTCATCCGGCGACGTCGTGAACGCGATCGCGACCTGCGGTTTATCGAATCCGTGCGCGGGCGTGGTCGCGCCAGTCCAGCGGACCGCGCGCAACGCCGTCAATGTATTGAGCAGCGACTGAACGTTCACCGTGTTGATCGGTTCGCTGCCCTTTACCCACGTCCATTCTTTCTTGTCGTTGCGCACCAGCGCAAATTCACGATCGGTCGTTACCATTAATTTGTGAACCTCGTCCGGCTTGAACCGGAAAATCGCGAGGTCCTGCCATTGCAACGGGTCGGCAAAAACATTGTCGAGCAAACTCCGGCGCACCGCGACGATGAACGGTTCTTCGCCGAGCCGCGCGAAAACATTGTCGCCATCGACTTTTCCGAACGCGATCGTCGCAAACGGCTGCTCGCCTGCCGTGCTCTTAGGCGTGTTCTCCGAGGCGAACGAGCTGAACGTCATTTGCAGCTGCGGCTTGTCCAATCCGTATTTCGGCAAGTCCGACGCGACGTCTTCGACGAATTTTGTGACCTGCTCGACCTTCAACAGATCCAGCATCCGATTCACTTCGCCGGAATTTGCCGGTTGATTATTTTTGTTCGCGATCGTCCAGTTCTCGTCTTTTCGCGCCAGCACGGTTTTGCCTTTGCCCGGCGCGTCGATCGTGATCCGGTCGAGAATATTCGTGTCGATCCGGACGAGATGGCGATCGCGCAAATCCGCCGGTTTCAGCGCGAGAATTTCCTCGATCTTTTTCGGCAACGTGTAAACCGCATTCCGCGCCGTGAAGCGCACGTAAACCTGGTCCTTGTCCTTCTCGGCCGCTCCGGCCGGACCGCCGATCTGGAGCGTCTGTCCGGTTTTGTCGTCAACCGCAAAGAGCGTCACAGAGCCGCGCGGCTCGGCGAGTCCGTAAGGCCGCAGGTCGCCGCGATCTTCCGCCACGAATTGCTGGATTTGCGCTGTCGTGATTTGCGCGAGCAAATCGTTGATCTTCTGGTCGTCGCCGCGCGCCCGGAGCGGTTTCACGATTTCCCAATGGTCCGCCTTTTTTTCCAATTCCATTTCGCCGGCCGCCGTTTTGACGAGTGCGCGCATCACTTGAGCAGTCGTTAGGTCGGTCAGTTTCTTGTCGCGAAAATCCTCCGGCTTCTTCGCGATATCGTTGCGGACGGATTGGGCGGCAATCACCACGTCGCCGTTGTCGCCGGCCCGCACATACATTTTGCCCTGAAGCGCGGCGTCGTTGCCGAAGGTAATTTCCGGCGGCGCATCTCTACCGAGCAGCTTCAGCTTCAGTTTCCCTTTGCTCAGCCCGTAGCCATCGAGCACCGCTTTGTTTTTCGCGATTTCATTCGCCGGGATCGAATCGAATCTCTGCCAGCCATCGAGATCGTTGATGAGATTCTGAACGGCGCCACCGTCGGCCTGGTCCTTAAAAGGCGCTTCGATCCGCCATTTCAGGTCCTGCTTTTTCAGCTCGATCCGATCGTCGCCGTTTTGAATCACGATGCCTTCAAGCGTCTCGCGTTCGAAGTTAATGACGTTGCCGGCCTGGCGATTCGCTTCGTCGGTGTTCGGCCGTTTGCTCTCGTAATATTTTATGTAAAGCCCGACCGCGACGGCCAGGGCCAATAAAATTATCGTCGTCTTAGTTTTCATCGTCCTGCCATGAACCGCTCGTTAGGCCCGCCGATACCACCAGACACCGAACCCGAGCACCGCCGGAATCAACGGCAGCAGGACGAGAATTAGCCACCGCAGACTGCGCATCGAGTTTTCGTCCAGGCTGAACGTCACCGTCTGCGGCACCTTCGGCGCAATGCCGATCAACTGTTCGCGGCTGAGGAGCCAGTTGATGCTGCCCGACATGAAATCGAGCGCCTGTTGGTCCTGCGTGATCGAGGTGTCCTGGATGAAACTCGCGTTCGTCACCACGACCATGCGCGCGGAATTTGTCTGGACGCGCTCGTCCGCGCTTCCGCCTTTTTCGATCGACGCCCCGACGATCAGTGGCGTGTTCGGATTCGCGGCCGCGTCCGCCTGGAGTTTTGCTTCATCGGTCGAATTGTAATCCTTCTCGGCCCAATAACCTTTTTCCGCCTGGATCAACGGTTGCAGCTTCACGTTCGCCGCCTGCACCCGTTCCCGTTCCAGGGTCAACGAGGAAGTGCCGCCGACAAAAATTCCTCGCACGTCCGCGAGTTTTTTTGTGATCGCGCTGTCGGGCAAAAATCGGCCGATCACGTCGCGGACCCGCGCCATTTCCTCGATGCCGGTTTTGACGACCGCCATCAGCCGATCGTCATTCACTTTCACGCCGAGCTCGTTGAGAAATGCGAGTAGCTTCGGCGTTTTCGCCGAGGGATCGAGGAGCAACAGGATCCGTCCCTGTTTGTCCCAGAAATCGCGGAGCAGTTTCATCTCGCGATCGGAAAAATCGTATTGCGGCCCGACGATCGCGATCGTTTTGATATCCGCGGGAATTGCCGGGACCTCGAATAAATTCAGGTCCTGGAACTTGATGTTCTCGTTCTCGATCACGGTTTTAACGAGGGAAAGGGGCGAGCGCGTCCCCGGTTCGGGCGCCATCGAGGGTGACAAGGTCGCCGGCGCGTCCGCGATCGGCGGCTCTTTGTGGCCGAGCACATAGCCGACGACGTTCTTTTTTCCTTCCACGAGATCGATCATCGCGCCGGTGATCGCTTGCTCGCCCTTGAACGCGCTGATCTTCGGCTGCTCGCCGAACATCGGATTGCCCTGGTCCACTTCCGCCATCTCGGACGCCTTCACCGTCTTGTTGCGGTTGTCGTAATCGAGAATCACCTGGCTCTCGTCACTGACGATCTTGTATTTATCCACGAGCGCCTTGGCGCGCGAATAATTCCGGTCGGGATCGATGTTCTCGACGTCGATTTTTCCTTTCGCCGCATACTGATATTCGGTCAGCAGCGCCTGAACGTCCTGGCCGATCGGATTGTTGGCGGAGAAGAAAACCGTCACCCGCATTTTGCCTTTGATCGTTTCGAGGAAGCGTTTCGTTTTATCCGAGAGCGCATATTTCTGGTCGCGCGTCAGGTCCCAGCGCTTGTAATGCTCGAAGCCGAGGTAGTTCGCGGCGATGGCGAGGAAAAGGAGCACCGCCAACTGGACGATCAGGTTCACCCCGATCCGAACCCGATGGATCTTGTGCGGCTTGTCAGGGTGTGGTGCTTCGTCGGCCATCGTCACAGTCTCCACTTTCGCGATTGGAAAACCTGATGAGTGAGAATCAGCATCAGGATCGTCATGGTCACGTAAAGCACCATCGGCCGGGTATCGATCTCGCCGCGCGACAGCGTTCCCATTTGTTCAATCGCGGAGAAATAGCCGAGCAACTGCCGCGTGCTCGAGCTCACTTCCGACATGATGAACGAAATCAGCCCGGAGAAGAAATGAAGGGTGATAACGCAAAAAGAAATCACCGCGGCGACGATCTGGTTCTTGGTCAACGCTGAAGCCAGGCAACCGATCGACAGATAAAACATGCCGAGCAACAACAGCATGAGATAGGCGCCGAAATACGCGCCGCGGGAACCCGCCGCCGGTTGATGGGTGACCGATTGGAAGACCCAGAAATAAATCAACGTCGGCAGCCAGAGGATGAGATAAAAAACCAGCGCGCCGAAAAATTTCGAAAGGACCACCTGCCAGTCGCGGACCGGCGCAGTCATGAGCGGTTCGATCGTGCCCAGTTTAAATTCTTCCGCGAAGAGACGCATCGTGATCAGCGGAAAGATCAGAACGAACGCGAACCAGAAGAAGACGGAGTTGAAAAACGCTTCCTGGACCGAATAACCGACCGGCTTCCCATTCATGAAGGAGAGCTGGAAATAAAAATCCGCGCCCGCGACGAAGAGGAAGAAGAGCAGAACGACGTAAGCGATCGGCGAGTAGAAGTAGCTGCGGACTTCGCGGGAGAGGAGAGTGTAAAACTTACGCATGGCGGCGAAGCGGTGGAGTGATGGAGTGATGGAGTAGTGGAGTAATGGGGGAAGAATTGTACTCGGATGGATCTTCGGAGATGCGAGCGATCCAGTCCTCGTCGTCGCGCTTTTGTTCCAGCTTCTCGATCAATCGCAGCAAACGGTTTTCAACTTCATAATGCAACGCTTCGAATTCCTCGAACCGGCTGGCGGAAACTTGCTCTGTTTGCTTGAGGCCGATTGCGCGAGTCATTGACTCTGCGGCAGACCCCAGAGCGACATACAAAAACTGGATATACTCTCTTACGGAACGACGGCCGTATCCTTCCGAGATGTTGGCCGCGATTGATTGAACTGCGTCTGCGAATTGCGCCCTTAGTTTGAAATCGATCTTCGCTTCAACAAAAGCCATCCTCCAGGCGAGTTCGAACAAATCCATCGCCTTTTGCCAGACGATCAAATTCATGTAGCCGCGATTCTTGTTCCGGCGCTCTGTCTGATAATCCCCCACTACTCCATTACTCCACCACTCCATTTCACACCTCCGGATGCGTTATCTCCACGAACACGTCTTCGAGCGTGGCGCGGCGCTGGGATAATTCGCGGAGGGTCCAGTGACGCGCACTGGCCAGCCGGTAAACTTCTTCGCGCACATCGGTGTTTGCTTCGACGCGCAAGGCGAAGATTTGCCAGTCGCCATCAACTGACGCGGTCACGTCACGCACGCCGGCGATCTTCTTCAATTCTTCGGCGCCATTATCGTTGCCCACTTTTGCTTCGACGGTCACGCCGCCCGCCGTGCGGATTCGCCCGAGCAGATTTTCCGGCGTATCGCACGCTTCGATCCGGCCGCGGTTGATGATGATGACGCGGCTGCACGTCATTTCGACTTCCGGCAGGATGTGGGTCGACAACAGGATCGTGTGCTGTTTCCCGAGGTTTTTGATCAAGTCGCGCACCTGGCGAATCTGGTTGGGATCGAGGCCGCTCGTCGGTTCGTCGAGAATCAGAAGATCCGGCTCGTGGACGAGGGCGTCCGCCAGCCCGACGCGTTGCCGGTAACCTTTTGAAAGCGCGCCGATGATTTTCTTTTCCACTTCCTTCAGTCCGCACAATTCCTTGACGTCGCCCACGCGCTCAGCCACCCGACGCGACGGCACGCCTTTGAGCGCGGCGCGGTAATTCAAATACTCCGTGACCCGCATGTCGTTATAGAGCGGGACGTTTTCCGGCATATAACCGAGATGCGCCCGGGCCTGGAGTGATTGCTCGAAAATATCGAAGCCGGCGATCGAAGCGCGGCCCGAAGTGGGCGGCATGAAGCTGGAGAGAATCCGCATCGTCGTGCTTTTGCCCGCGCCGTTCGGCCCGAGAAATCCCATGATCTCGCCTTTGCCGACCTCGAAATTGAGGTCCTGGATCGCGGTCTGGCCCGCGTAACGTTTCGTCAGGTTTTCTACTTTGATCATGGAAGCGGTAATGCTTTCAGACAACTCAGCGCCGGAAGCGTTGCAGATTTACCTGCGATTTCAACGCGCGGTTAACGGGACTGTTTCCATTCTCTGCCCGCCGCCGTTGTTTCGGATGATGCCCACCGTGAAATCGACTTCGTTGCCGGACCCGACGCGCGCGAGCAAATTTTCCACCTGCTTCACCGAGTTCACGTTGTATTTGCCAAGCCGGTAAACGACGAGGCCGCGCTGAATGCCGGCGCGATCCGCGGGACTGTCGGGCTCGACAGCGCTGATGAGCACGCCCTTGCCGGCGGCGTAGCCGAGAGCGTCGGTCAGGTCAGCGGTGAGATTCTGCAATTGGATCCCGAAAAGCTGTTGCGCCTTCGAACCGCGTTCCTCAGGCTCGGTCGACTTTGGTTTTGGCGGCGGCTGGTTCTTCGCGATCTCTCGGAACGTCGCAACGCTATCGCGCACCGTGTCCGCCGGAATCGCGAAGCCGAGGCCTTGCGTCGGGACGCCCTGCGGAGTGAACGCCATTTTCGCCGAGCTGACTCCCACGAGTCTTCCCGACAAATCGATCACGGGACCGCCGCTATTGCCCGGATTGATCGCCGCGTCAGTTTGCAAAAGATTCTTGTAATCGACTTCCTCGACCGTGATGTCACGTTTCGTTGCGCTCAAGACTCCGCGGCTGATCGAGCTGCCGTAGCCAAGAGCATTGCCCACCACGAGAACCGTCTGGCCGAGGAGGTTTGGCGAGAGGTTGTTCAAGTCGATAAAGGGAAAATCCGCTTTCGCCTCGATCTTGATGAAGGCGAGATCCTTCTTTTCGTCACCCGTGATGTAACGCGCGTTGTAAACTTTCCCATCGTTCATCGTTACCTCGATTTTCAAATCGGCGGCGCGCTGGACGACGTGCTCGTTGGTCACGATGTAACCCGCCGGGTCGACGATGAACCCGGACCCGAGACTTTGCAGCGTCTGCCGAATCTCACGCGGCTCGCTCCGATAGTTTCCAAAAAATTGCGCCGCAAAATCCTCAAACGGATCCCGAACCCGCCGCCTAACGACTCGTTCGGTATTGATGTTGACGACCGCCGGCAACACTTTCGCGACGGCGAGGACGGCAGGCTCGGAGGCGGGATCGGCTTGGCCGTAGGCGATGTGACTCGACAGCAGCGCCAGGATGAAAATGGTCCAGCGCTGTTTCATTTCGAACCTCCTTCGAATTGCGAAGCAATTTTCGCTGGCAATTTTTCTCGAAGCTCCGGGTAGGCTTCGCCGATCCGAATCAAATCCAGTTCGTCTTTCTTGTGTTTGCTCAGCCTGCGGTGCGCGTCGCTCCAGGCCCAAATTTTTCCCTGCACGATGTCCTTCAGATTCGCTACCGGCACCAGGTGGCCGAGGACTTTCCGTGGTTCGGCTCGGCGGATGAAGTCCTGGTAACGACTGTCCTGAGTGAATTGGATGTTCAATTGGCCCGCCGGTTTTCTGGCATTCAATGAATGCTCAAACTGCTGGATTCCGAAACCGGCGTCGCGAAGTTCGTTCGCGATTGCGGCGAGCTTTTCCGTCACGACCACGATATCGGCATCTACGGTGTAGACCGGCTCGACGTAACAGTTCACGGCCAAGCCGCCGATGAGACACCAGGGGCCGCTGCGCTGCAAGATCCCCACAACGGCAGCGAAGTCGTTGGCGCCGCCGTTCGTGACCGACTCGAAAATCTCCTCTGCCGTCATTTCGCCGGTGCAAGTAACGGGGCGGCTTTGGGACTGTCAACTTGCCCGGCCTTCGGATGCCGCGCAGATTGGATTCCTCATGCACCCTTTGTTTGCGACTCGGGCCAACCTTGATTTGCTCGAGGAAAATTATGAGCGCTGGCAGAAGGACCCGGAGTCGCTGGATCCAAGCTGGCTCGCGTTTTTCGAAGGGTTCGAGCTGGGCGATCTCAAATTGCGAAACGGCGCGGCTGCACTAGCGACGGCGCCGACGGAGCCTGGCGAACAGCCGCTCCAAACGCGCATCGACGGTTTGGTCTACGCCTATCGCACCCTCGGGCACACCATCGCGCGGATCGATCCGCTGGCGGATAAGCGGCCTTCAAATCCGCTGCTTACTTTACGCGAGCTGGGCTTCAGCGAAAAGGACCTCGACCTCGTCGTGTCCTCCAAGTTCTTTTTCGACGGCCGCAAGATGACGCTGCGCGACATGATCGCGCTCCTCGAAAATATTTACGCCGACACGATCGGCTCGGAGTTCCAGCACATCCAGAATCCGCGAGTCCGAAATTGGGTCCGGCACCGGCTCGAATCGCGCCCGGCGAAACATTCCGCTGGCCGCGGGGCTGAGATCGCGATCCTGCGCACGCTGCTGGAAGCGGAGACATTCGAGACGTTTCTCCACACGCGTTACGTGGGGCAAAAACGCTTTTCGCTCCAGGGCGCTGAATCGCTCATGGTCGTTCTCGACGCGGTCCTGCAACGCTGCCCGCGCCATGGCGTGGAAGAAATTTGCATGGGCATGGCGCATCGCGGCCGGCTGAATGTTCTGGCGAATTTCCTCAAGAAATCGCTTCAGGTGGTCTTCACGGAATTTTCCACGAACTACATTCCCGACCTGGTGGCGGGCGACGGCGACGTGAAATATCACCTCGGCTATCGAACGGTGCGCAAGCTGGACAACGGCGCCGAAATCGAGATCCGCCTCGCGGCGAACCCGAGCCATCTCGAGGCCGTGAATCCTGTGGTCGAAGGGACCGCTCGCGCTCGGCAACGAATCCGTGGCGACACTGAGACGCGCCGGAAAGTTTTGCCCATCCTCATTCATGGCGACGCGGCGTTCGCTGGCCAGGGAATCGTCGCCGAGACGCTCAACATGTCGCAGCTCCACGGTTACGGAACTGGCGGCACCGTGCATGTGGTCGTCAATAATCAGATCGGGTTCACAACGCTTCCGGAAGACGCGCGCTCATCGATGTATGCGACCGACATCGCGAAGATGATCGAGGCGCCGATCTTTCACGTGAACGGGGACGATCCGCTCGCGGTGGAATTTGTTACCGAGCTGGCGCTCGATTTTCGCCAGGAATTCCGGCGCGACGCGGTGATCGACATGTATTGCTACCGCCGCTACGGCCACAACGAAGGCGACGAGCCGTCGTTCACCCAGCCGGATCTTTACGCAAAAATCCAGAAGCGGCCGCCAGTTGCCCAGCTTTTCAAGAAGGAATTGATCGACGCCGGAAAACTGAGCGAGGACGAAGCCGCCAGCCTGGAAGCAGAGTTCGAGATGCGGCTCGAGCTGGTCTTGCAGGAAGTGAAATCGATCGAGGCGGAGGAAGCGACTGACAAAGCGCGTTTCCAGGGATCGACCGCGGTCTTTCAGCCGCATTACACCGGCGAGTGCAAACCGACCGCGATCACTCCCGAGATGCTCAAGCAAATCGTTGACGGTCTCACGCGTGTGCCGGACGACTTCCAGGTCATTCCGAAGATCAAGAAAAACGTGCTCGATCGGCGCCGGGAAATTTTCGAGGCGGGCGGGCCCTACGAATGGCATTACGCGGAAGCGCTCGCGTTCGGATCGCTTCTGCTCGACGGAACGCCGGTGCGTCTGTCGGGCCAGGACAGCCGGCGTGGCACTTTCAGCACGCGCCATTCATTCATTTACGATGCGAAAACGGGGCGGCCTTACATGCCGCTGCTCCATCTCGCGGAGGAACAGGCGCGGATCTGCATTTACAACAGCCTGCTTTCGGAGGCCGCCGTGCTCGGATTCGATTACGGTTACTCGCTCGATTATCCAAACATGCTCTGCCTGTGGGAAGCGCAGTTCGGCGATTTCGCCAACGGCGCGCAGGTCATCATCGACCAGTTCATCGTGCCGGCGGAATCGAAATGGCAACGGCCGAGCGGCATCGTGCTTTTGTTACCCCACGGTTACGAAGGGCAGGGGCCGGAGCATTCCAGCGCGCGTCTCGAACGTTTTCTCCAGGCGTGCGCTGAAGAAAACATTCAGGTCTGCAACCTGACGACGTCTGCGCAGTACTTCCATGTTTTGCGCCGGCAGATGAAGCGCGAATTCATCAAGCCGCTCGTGATCATGACGCCGAAAAGTCTGCTTCGCGCCGAGCAGGCGTCATCGCGCGCGGAAGAATTCACCGAGGGTGCGTTCTCGGAAATTCTCGGCTCGCCCGAAGTCGGGCCGCCGGAAAAAATGAAGCGGGTGATTCTTTGTTCGGGCAAGGTTTACTACGATTTGTTGAATTACCGAACCGCGGAAGAGATTACGAACGCCGCGATCGTGCGCGTGGAGCAACTCTATCCTTTGGCGGAAGCGAAATTGCGCGAAGCGCTCCAGCCGTTTCCGAAGACCGCGAAATTGGTCTGGTGCCAGGAAGAATCGCAGAACATGGGGGCGTGGAGTTTCATGGAGCCGCGGTTGTGGGCGTTGTTCGCGCGCAAGATTCTCTACGCGGGACGCAACGCGAGCGCGAGTCCGGCCGTCGGTTCGCTCGCCATTCACAAACGCGAACAGGCGCAGTTGATCGCGGATGCGTTTAGCGTGTAACGCGCATAATATAACGGCTTCATGAGCGTCGAAGTAAAAGTCCCGGCCGTCGGCGAATCGATTTCCAGCGGCGTCGTTTCCGTCTGGCACAAAAAATCCGGCGAAAAAGTCAGCGCCGGCGATCCACTCTTTACCCTCGAGACCGACAAGGTTTCCACTGAGATCAATGCCGATGCCGACGGCGTCCTTCAAACGCTGGTCGCAGAAGGCGCGGAAGTGAAGATCGGCGACGTCGTGGCGACGATCGAAGAAGGAGATGGGGCGCAACCGGAAAAGAAAGTGGAGAAGAAAACGGACGTGCAGAATCCCGTCCCTTCGAAAGAAGCCGTTCTTTCGCCCGCGGCGCGCCGGATCGTAACAGAAGAGAAACTCGACCCGCAGGAGATTCGCGGCACCGGCAAAGACGGACGGGTCATGAAAAGCGACGCGATCGCGGCCAGCCAAAACCGAGCCGCCCCGCGCGAGGAACCGCCGGTCGAGAAGGCGACAGACGATCACGTTGAAGAAAAACCGGTCGCGCAATCTGAGAGCGGCCGATTCACCCGCAAGAAAATGTCGCCGTTACGCCGCAAGATCGCGGCCCAGCTCGTCATGGCCCAGCATACCGCGGCGATCCTGACGACTTTCAACGAGTGCGACATGACGGCAGTGCAAGAGCTGCGCGCGAAATCCCAGGACGCGTTCACGAAAAAGAATGGCCTGAAGCTGGGCTTCATGTCGTTCTTCATCAAAGCCGCTGTGGAAGGATTGAAGGCGGTGCCGTCGATCAACAGTCGAATCGAAGGCGAAGATTTTATCCAGAACCACTATTTCGACATTGGTGTCGCAGTCGGCACCGAGCGCGGCCTGGTGGTTCCCGTCGTGCGCGACGCGGACAAAAAGAGCTTCGCCGAGCTGGAGCGCGACATCGCGGAGTTCGCGACGAAAGCGCGCGAAGGGAAAATGAAGATCGAGGATTTACAGGGCGGCGTGTTCACGATCTCGAACGGCGGCGTTTATGGCTCGCTGGTCAGCACGCCCATTTTGAATCCGCCCCAGAGCGGGATTCTCGGGATGCACACGATTCAGAAACGGCCGGTGGCGGTGGGGAACGAGGTCGCGATTCGTCCGATGATGTATCTCGCGCTTAGCTACGATCATCGCGCGGTGGATGGAAAAGAAGCAGTCACTTTTCTCATCACCGTGAAACAGTGCATCGAGGACCCGAAGAAGCTGGCTCTGGATTTTTAGCGGGGCTTGAATCTTGCCGAAAGACGAGCCCGCGTCATGCGTTCTCGCAGGCCGCCTTCTTCGAGGAAAGCTTTCGCGAGTTGGCGGAGCTGCTGGTCCAAAAGGTAGTTTGTTTGGTGGATTACGCGCTTTCTGAAATCAAAGCCGCTCTTCGTAACCGCCATGCGGTGGAATAAAGTTCTGAGGCACGACAGACAGTTTATATAACGCATTAGAAACGACAAGGAACTCGGCGGCATTTTACCTGCTATTTCAGGGGCAATGGATGGACTCAACCCCCGCCAACGTTTCTGCTTCGCCTTGGCTTTCCTCGCCTGCGCGACACTTGTCCGCGCCCAGGTCGCTCCGCCGCCAGCACCTCCCGTCATCAGTGGCGGCGCGCTATTCTCAGTTGAATCGCCCAACACGCCAAGTGGGCAGCTTTATTCCATCGGCGACCCGACTAACGACGAACAGTATTACCTGGAGCTGATCAATCGCGCGCGGGCGAATCCGACGGCGGAAGGAATCCGGCTCGCTACTACGACCGACGCGAACGTGCTCGGCGCTTACGCGGCTCTCGGAGTGAACCTCGTTCTAATGCAGGCGCAGTTCGCCCTCATCCCGCCGCAGCCGCCGCTGTCGATGAATGCGACGCTGTTGGACGCGGCGCGAGCTCACAGCCAGAACATGCTGCAAAACAATTACCAGGGACATACCGGGCCTGACGGTTCGATTACCACGCGGCTTGCCGCATACACTGCGGGTCCGAACAGCTGGTCGATTGGCGAAAACGTTTACGCGTATTCCAAGTCGGTCTGGTATGGGCACGCCGGATTCGAAGTCGATTGGGGTGGAACCGCGTTGACCGGCGGAATGCAATCGCCGCCCGGCCACCGGGAGAACATCCACAGCCCGGATTTTCGCGAAGTGGGAATCGGGGTCGTTCTTGGCAGCAACGGCGGCAGTGGCGGAGTGGGCCCGCAACTGGTCACACAGGATTTTGGGACGAAAGGCGGCCTGCTGCCATTCGTGACCGGCGTCGTTTATCGCGATCTGAATAGCAACGGATTCTACGACCCTGGCGAGGGGATCGGAGGAGTGACGGTGACGATTGCCAACGTCAACAACTACGCCGTGACGACGGCTTCCGGTGGATTTTCTGTGCCGGTGCCAGGCAGTGGAATTTACACCGTCACATTTAGCGGAGGCTCTGTTCCAACGACCACGCAGAGCGTGAGCGTCGTCAACGCGCAAAACGTCAAGGCAGATTACATCGTGACTGGCTCGGCATCTCCGACACCAACGCCGACGCCGCCAAATGGGCCGGCGAGGTTGGCGAATATTTCTACGCGCGCGGTGGTCGGCACCGGCGCCAACGTTTTGATCGGTGGCTTCATTGTTACCGGCACGCAGAATAAACAGGTCATCGTGCGCGGCATCGGCCCGTCACTCCCCTTACCAGGCAAAATCGCGGACCCGGTTCTCGAGCTCCACGATTCGGCCGGCGGGCTGATCGGCTTCAACGACAACTGGGGAGCGAGCGCGAACAGCGCAGCGATCGCCGACAGCGGCGTTGCGCCGGCCGATCCAAATGAAGCCGCGATTTTGATGAGCCTCGCACCGGGCTCGTACACGGCCGTTGTGAGCGGTGCGAACCAGACGACAGGCACGGCCGTGGTTGAAGTTTACGATCTCGATGGCGCCGCGAATTCGAAGCTCGCCAATATTTCGACGCGCGCCTCGGTCCAAACTGGCGACAGCGTTTTGATCGGCGGCCTCATCGTCGTTGGCCAGTCGACAATGGATGTTATCGTGCGCGCGATCGGTCCGTCGCTTCCCGTTCCCGGCGCCATGGCCGATCCGACTCTGGAATTGCGCGACGCCAGCGGGACTTTGCTGGCAACGAACGACAACTGGCGTTCGACTCAAGAGGCGGCGATTCTCGCCACCGGCGTAGCGCCGACCCGCGATGAAGAAGCCGCGATCGTGGCGACGTTTTCGCCCGGCTCTTACACGGCGATCGTGCGCGGCGCGAACGGAACGACCGGCGTGGCGGTGGTGGAAGTTTATCAGCTGAACTAATTCTGTAGTCGTCGCCCTATGGGCGACGTGTCGCCGGGTCGCGCAATCTCTCTCAAGCGCCCCGCCGAGGCGTTGCTACAGAAGACAGCACCCTACAACATTGACACCGCCCATCTTCTCCCTTTTGCTTTCGTCCATGAACGGCAAACGACTTTTGCTCCCTGGTGCGCTTTGTCTTTTTATTGCGGCTTCAGCGCCAGCCGCGCTCGTCTTTGAAAAAACCGAGCTCGATCTCCATCCCGAGCTCGGCGCTTCGAAAGTGGACGCGGTATTCAAATACGAAAACAAAGGTGACGCGCCGATTCACATCAAGGCCGTGAGACCTTCGTGCGGCTGCACCACCGCGGCCCTCGCGAAAAACGAGGTGGCTCCGGGCGAGAAAGGCGAAATTACGGCGACCTTCAACATCGGCGATCGCACCGGCGTGCAGGTTAAGACCGTCACGGTTGAGACCGATGATCCGAAAGGGCCGCAAACCGTGTTGACGTTCAAGGCAACCATCGCGCAACTGCTCGATCTCCAACCGACCTTTGTTTTCTGGCAGGCGAACGAACCGGCCCAACCGAAGACGATCATGGCGAAGACCGCCAAAGGCGCGACCGTTAAGAGCGTGGAAGTGATTTCATCGAGCGGCGATTTCACCGCCAAAGTCGAACCGGGCTCGGCGGCCGGTGAGTTCAAGATCCAGGTCCAGCCGAAAGATACCGCCAAACCGCTGAACGCCACGCTCACGATCAAGCCCGACGCGAATCCGGCGAAAGTTTATTATGCTTCCGCGCGAGTGATGCCTCCCGGCACGGCGAAGCCGTAATTTCGTGAAAGCGCTGCTTCGGCAAAGCGCGGCGCTCGTCGCTCTCGCCTTGCTGCCTGCGCTCGTTCAGGCACTCTATCTTCGCGAAAAAATTCCGTGGCAATCGCGCGTCGCGGAATCGGATTTTGTGGAGGTCGACGCCGCGCGCGGTTGGAACGGGAACGTTCTTTGGGTCGACGCGCGGCCGACGGAAGAATTTGAGCGCGATCATATTCCGGGAGCGGTCTCGCTCAATGAGGATCGCTGGAGCGAAATGCTCCCGCAGTTTCTCGCCAAAGATTGGACGCCGGAAAAAAAGATCGTCGTTTATTGCAGCGCCGCGAGCTGCAACCTGGCGGAAGACGTCGCCCGGCGTTTGCGCGAAGAAGCAAAACTGCCTAACGAGATTCGGATTTTGAAAGGCGGGTGGGAAGCGTGGGTGGCGAAAAAATGAAGCGCCTCGTCGCCATCGTGATCGGCGGATTATTCGTCTACGCGGGCGTGGTGAAGATCATTGAGCCGGTCGAATTCGCGCGGGACATCGATAACTACAAAATGCTTCCGTGGCAGTTGAATGTCTGGCTCGCGCTCTATCTGCCGTGGCTGGAAATTTTTTGCGGCCTCGCTTTGATCGCGCGCGTTCTTTATCGCGGCAGCGTATTTATTCTTACAGGACTGATGTCGCTCTTTGTCATCGCCAGCATCGTCGCCAAAGCGCGTGGACTCGACGTGAGTTGCGGGTGTTTCGGTCACGCCAGCAAGTATCTGAATTTTTCGTGGCACCTCGTTCTCGATATCGCGCTGCTGATTGGATTGGTCGTGCTTTGGGTCAGCCAGTCCGCTGCAAGAAAGCCGGCTCTTCGGACCTAGGCGTTACTGACGATGCCTTTAGGGAAATCGGAACGAACCCTTACGTTGCGCACCTACCTGCGAACTTTGCGCGATGCGCCGAAAGGTTTGCGATCCCAGTTCGCCGCTCGGCTTTTTCCGGATCTCTTTCGCAAGACCGTTAGATCGGAAGCGGACACCTGTGAGTTTGAAACGCTCAACGATTACGAAGCGAGGTATCGTCGTCTCGCCCAGCTCCTGGATCGTCCCGGAAAAACGCCGCCTCCGGACGAGCTCGCTTTTTTGCGATCGATCGAAGGTTACGCCGGAAGAGCCGGAACAATCCATGTGGGCGACTGCCTCTTTCTTACCGCGTTCGTGAGCATTCTGGCGCCACGTCGCGCCATAGAGGTCGGAACGTTCGGCGGGTTTTCGGCGGCGGTGATTGCTGCTGCTATTCGCCGGCAACATCCCGACGAGGAAGGGGTTTTAGTAGACACCATCGACCGAAACACTCACAGCCTCGTGGAACCGGAAAAACCCGTCGGTTTTCTGCTCGACGATATGTTTCCGGCCTTCGCTGACGCGGTGCGAATCCATGTGCCGGCCGAGTCGGGAATTGTCCGCGAATTTGCGGGGCGCGATGAAATCGAGTTTGCCTTTGTTGACGCGGACCACCAACACCCGCGGCCGCTTCTCGATCTGGTGCGGCTGGGACCTTTCCTGCGACCCGGCGCATGGGTGGTGTTTCATGATATTCGTCTGGGGACCCATACCGCCGAGAAGGGAGACTTGGAATCGCTCGCGTTTGGTGCGCCCTTTGGGGCGGAATGGTTTTTTCAGGACTGGCCTTTCCGCAAAATCGGCGGCGGAAATATCGGCGCAGTGCAAATACCCGCGGATAAGAGCGCAATGGTAGCGCCGGCCTTGCGTCTGATGAGACGTCCGTTCGAAGTAACTCCAGGCAGCGAGGTCCGGCGTGATCGGCGGGCTCTCCATCAAAGTCTGGTGGAACTGTGGTAACGGCGCTTTGTTATCGCGATGAATATTCGCCCGGCGCTTGATTCCGATCGCGACGCGGTTTGGAAAGTTTTCCAGGCAACGGTCGCTCCCGGCGACGCGTTCGTCTACGATCCAAAAACCCCACGCGAAGAGGCGATGGCTTATTGGTGCGCGAAGGGAACGCGCACTTATGTCGCGGAAGAGGACGGAAAAATTGTTGGCAGCTACATCCTGCGCGACAACCGGCCCGGGCTGGGAAACCACGTCGCGAACGCCGGGTTCATGGTCGATCCCGCCAGTCGTCGATCGGGCATCGGACACATGATGGGCGAACACGCCTTGAACGAAGCGCGCCGGCTCGGCTATCGCGCGATGCAATTCAATTTCGTGATTTCCACGAACGAAACTGCCGTGCGTCTCTGGCAGCGACTCGGCTTCAAAATCGTCGGGACCTTGCCCGGCGCGTTTCGGCATGCGCGCAAAGGATTGGTTGACGCTTACGTGATGTTTCGTTCGTTAGATCAGGCCTAACGAATGCAAACGGTGATCCAGGTGGTGACTACGGGCCGCGGCTCGTTGCGGAACAAGATCATGAGCGATCCGCAGCTCGAGAAGAAATTCAAGCTCGTGCCGACCGAACATTTCCGCGCCGGTCGTCCGCATGGTTGGGCGAAAATTCATAGCGCCCGCGAAGCGCACGGCGTCATCAATCTCGAATGGCACGGCCGCACCGGCGTCTTGATTTGTCGCGTCGTGACCAAGCTCGGAAACAAACCGAACTCGATCATCGGCGATTTCATCGATTATCTCCTGGCCCGCCACCAGAGCCGCATTCTCGCCATTCACATCATGCGGCGGTGACGAGACAAACGCCTACAGATCGCTAAATGGGTCACGTTTCGTGATGGTGCCGCCTTCGCCTTGTTGCTGAATCAACTTCGCCACTAAACCGGTCCAGCCGGTTTGATGCGGCGCGCCGAGACCGGCGCCGGTGTCGCCGTGGAAGTATTCGTGGAACCAATAGAGATCGCGGTCGTGTCCAGCACTCAAGGCGTCGCCGCACGAGCGCTCGAACGGGCGCTGGCCGTTTCCGTCCCGCAACCAAAGTCGGATAAGCCGATTCGATAGCTCGTTCGCAATCTCGTTTAGCGTAAGGTGGTGGCCGGAACCGGTCGGGCATTCGACTTTGAAATCGTCGCCGTAGTAATGGTGAAATTTTTGGAGCGATTCGATAAGCAGATAATTGATCGGCAACCAGACGGGGCCGCGCCAATTGGAATTGCCGCCGAAAATATTCGTCTGCGATTCCGCGGGATCATAGCGAACGACGCGCTCCCCGTCCTCCCAATGCAGGACGTAAGGATTTGCCGCGTGAAATTTGCTGAGGGAACGCACGCCGTAATCGCTGAGGAATTCCGTCTGATCGAGCATGCGCCGGAGAAGACATTTCATGCGATGCCCGCGCGTGAGCGCGATCAAACGGCGGTCGCCGGTGCCGGGCTGGTGCCAGTGTGAGATGAGGCTGGCGAGATCGGGACGGTTCTCGAGATACCATTCGAGGCGTTCCTTGAATCCCGGCATCGCGTCGAGCAGCTCGGGTTCGATTGTTTCGACAGCGAGCAGCGGCATCAGGCCCACGAGCGAACGGACGCGCAGCGGAAGATAACCTCCATCCGGCATGTGAAGGACGTCGTAGTAAAATTCGTCTGTGTCGTCCCAAAGCCCGATCCCTTGGCCGCCGAGATTGTTCATCGCACCGGCGATGCCGAGAAAATGTTCGAAGAACTTCGTCGCAATATTTTCGTAAACCGGATTTTGCCGTGCGAGCTCGAGGGCGATCCGCATCAGGTTCAGGCTAAACATTCCCATCCAACTCGTGCCGTCGCTTTGCTCGAGATGGCCGCCGCCGGGCATTGGAGCGCTCCGATCAAACACGCCGATGTTGTCGAGTCCGAGAAAGCCGCCCTCAAAAATATTATTCCCTTTCGAGTCTTTCCGGTTCACCCACCAGGTGAAAGCGATCAGCAGTTTGTGGAAAACCGTTTCGAGAAACGCGCGGTCGCCTTTGCCGGTCTGTTTCTGCTCGATTTTGTAGACACGCCACGCGGCCCAGCTGAGCACCGGCGGATTGACGTCGTCAAAGTTCCATTCGTAGGCCGGCACCTTGCCGCTGGGGTGTTGGTACCATTCGCGCATGATGATATCGAGCTGGCCCTTGGCGAAGAGCGGATCGACCAGCGCGAGCGGGATGCAATGGAACGCCAGGTCCCATGCCGCGTACCACGGATATTCCCATTTATCGGGCATCGACATAACGCGCTCGTTGTAGAGATGGCGCCACTCGATATTGCGGCCGTTCTTTCGCTCGGGCGGTGGCGCCGGCTGGCCCGGATCGCCGCTTAACCAGTCCTCGACCACATAGTAATAAAATTGCTTGCTCCACAGCATCCCGGCGAGCGCCTGCTGATGAATGAGCTTGTGCTCATCGCTTAAACACGACGGTTCCAGCGCAGCGTAAAATTCGTTCGCCTCGCTCTTCCGGGCGCGCATTACCGGCTCGAATTGCTCGAACGCATCCTGTTCCAGGACCGGCAAACAAATTGGCCGTGGAATTTTTCCAGGCTCGCCGGATGGATGTTCTTCCACCGCTTCGCCAACCCGGCCGAACCAGAGCCGCACCACTTTGCTTTCGCCAGGCGCGATCGTGAACGGATAATGCGCGGCTGCCTTGGTTCCGACGCGGGCGGGATTCACCGCTTCTTTTCGGTCATGGACGATGAAATCGTTGATCCCATCTTTCACGAACTCGTGCCGGTTCGGTGAAGAAAAGAGACGCTCGGAATTCGTTTCGTTCTCGGTGAAGAGCAACTCGCTCGCGTCTTTGCAGTGCAACGTGTAATCGCCCAGCGCGGGATGATTCGCCTGAATGGTCGGGCAACGCTCCGCCAGGTCCGAGCTCGCGCGCAGCACGCATCGCCGATCGCCGCGGCCCCACGCCCAGGTATTGCGAAACCAGAGCGTGGGCAGGACGTGCAATTCCGCCGGCTCCGGTCCTCGATTCGTCGCCGTGATCGAGATGAAAAAATCGTCCGGATCCACCTTCGCGTATTCGATGGCGATATCAAAGTAACGTTGGTCGCGCAGAATGCCCGTGTCCCACAGCTCGGGCTCGGGCGCTTCCTTCGACCGGCCGAAGTTGGCCGCGACCAGCTCCTCGTAGGGATAACGCGCCTGCGGATAGCGATAAAGCACCCGCATGTAGCTGTGGGTCGGCGTGCAGTCGGTGTAGAAATAAACTTCCTTCACGTCTTCGCCGTGGTTTCCCTGCGGGCCGGTCACGCCGAAGAGCCGTTCTTTCAAAAAAGGATCGCGCCCATTCCAGAACGCGAACGCCAGACAGAGCCGCTGTTTGAAATCGCAGATGCCGCCGATGCCGTCTTCATTCCAGCGAAACGCGCGCGATCGTGCCTGATCGTGCGGGAAATAATTCCAGGCATCGCCGTTCGCGCTGTAATCTTCGCGCACGGTTGCCCACGCGCGCTCGGCCAGATAGGGCCCCCAGAGATGCCAGCGCTCGTCCTGGTTATTTTCCGCGAGGCGCTGCTGCTCGGCGTTCACGGAACCGATTACCAATCAAAAAACGAAAATCGGCAATCGAAAATCGAAAATGAGATCACTCCCACTCGATCGTGCTCGGCGGTTTCGTCGAGATGTCGTAGCAGACGCGGTTCACACCTTTGACTTCGTTCACGATCCGATTCGAGATCCGGGCCAGTAATTCATAGGGAACTCGCACCCAATCGGCGGTCATCCCATCCTGGCTCTCCACGATGCGTAGCGCGATCGTGTTGTCGTAGGTGCGCTGGTCGCCCATCACGCCGACCGAACGCACCGGCAGCAGCACGGCGAACGATTGCCAGACTTTGTAATACCAGTCGGCCGCTTCCATTTCACTGGTCACGATGGTGTCGGCATCGCGCAGAATCCGGAGCCGCTCTGGCGTGACTTCGCCAAGAATTCGCACCGCGAGTCCCGGCCCGGGGAACGGTTGCCGGTAAACGATCTCCTTCGGCAATCCGAGCTGGAAACCAGCCTGCCGCACTTCGTCCTTAAACAATTGGCGGACCGGCTCGACCAATTCGAAATGCATTTTTTCCGGAAGCCCGCCGACGTTGTGATGACTCTTGATTACATGCGCCGGATTGCCACCGATCGCGACGCTCTCGATCACATCCGGATAAAGTGTTCCCTGAGCGAGAAAATGATAACCCGCATGTCCGTCGGATCCGCGCGCTGCATCTTCCGCGAGTAATTCCTCGGTCGCGTGTTCGAAAACTTTCACAAACTCGCGTCCGATGATCTTTCGTTTCTCTTCCGGATCGGTGACGCCTTCCAGCAATTTCAGGAAACGATCCGCGGCATCGACGTACTTGAGGCGGATGTGGAAGTTCTCCTCGAAAACGCGCTGGACCATTTCTTCCTCACGGGAGCGAAGCAAACCGTTGTTGACGAAAATGCAGGTGAGCTGGTCGCCGATCGCTTTGTGCAAAAGCGCCGCCACGACGGAAGAATCGACGCCGCCGCTTAGTCCCAGCACGACTTTCTGGTCGCCCACCTGCCGCCGGACGCGATCGCATGCTTCTTCGATGAACGATCCCATTGTCCAATCCATCGAGCACCCGCAGATGTGGAAGACGAAATTCTGAATGATCTCTTTTCCGCGCGGTGTGTGGGCGACTTCAGGATGAAACTGGAGCGCGTAAAGATTCCGCGCTGGATCTTCCATCGCCGCGAACGGCGCGTTCTCGGTCTTCGCGGCGCCGCGAAACCCGGCCGGCATTGTCGTTACTTTGTCTCCGTGACTGCACCAGATGTCGATCTGCGAGCCGATCCCGTCGAAAAGCCTGGAGCCATTCGAAATGTGGAGCATGCCCGCGCCGTACTCGCGCCGCTCGCTGAATTCCACCTGGCCGCCGAGATGATGCGCCATCAGCTGCATCCCGTAGCAAATCCCCAGCACCGGGATTCCGAGCGAAAAAATTTTTGGATCGGGATGAGGCGCGCGCTCGTCGTAAACACTTGCCGGTCCGCCGGACAAAATAATTCCTTTCGGCGCCAACTCGGCGACTTCCCCAGCCGAAATGTTGAACTGGGCAATTTCCGAATAGACCTGGCATTCCCGGATCCGACGCGCGATGACCTGGGTGTACTGCGAACCGAAATCGAGGATCAGGATTTTCGAATGCGCGGCCTTGGCGCTCTTCGTCATGGATGCATTTCCTTGATGTTCGGATCGTCGGAGCGATCCATCGGCCCGAGAGTCCCGTTGCCGGTGATGCCGCGCTGGAGTTTTTGCGGCACTTCCTCCACCGTGGCTTTTTCGAGCGGATCGGCGCAACCGCCGAAGAGAAAGGCGGCACTCGCGAGAACGAAAGCGGCAGTGAAGGCCTTCAAGCGCGAAGAATACTTAAGAAAGTGATGAGTGACAAGTGATCAGTGATGAGTTGGAAACCGGGGACGCCGATGATTGAGCCGGAAGTCTTGCTGCAGGGATATCGCCTCGGTGTTTTCCCAATGGCGATGGCGGATGGCGCGATCGAATGGTTCTCGCCCGATCCACGCGCGATCTTGCCGCTGAAAGAATTTCACGTGCCCCATACGCTACTGCGAGCCGCTCGGAGAAAGAGTTTCGAGATTCGCATCGATGTTTCCTTCACCGACGTCATGCGCGAATGCGCGCGCCGGCCCGAAACCTGGATCAACGATGAGATCATCGCGAGCTACACTCATTTGCACGAGCTCGGCCATGCGCACTCGGTCGAAGCGTGGCAGAACGGGAAGCTCGCCGGCGGGCTTTACGGCGTCGCGATCGGCGGCGCGTTCTTCGGCGAATCGATGTTTCATCATGTTCGCGATGCGTCGAAGGTCGCGCTCCTCGGCCTGGTCGAACATTTACGAGCGCGGAAATTTGTCCTGCTCGACACCCAATGGCTCACGCCTCACCTCCAGCAATTCGGCGCCATCGAGATTCCGCGCCCGAAATATCTTCATATCCTGACGACAGCCGTGAATCTCTCGCGCAGTTTTTTATAGGGCAGGCGCACCGCCTGCCAAATGAGCGGCGAGGCAAGCGGAGCGCTTGCCCTACAACCGGATTACGGCATAGTTTCGGCCCGCGTTCGAGGACGCGCACAACGGCTGGGTAGCTCAGTTGGTAGAGCAGAGGACTGAAAATCCTCGTGTCGGGGGTTCAATTCCCTCCCCAGCCACGTTCCCAAAAAACTATTCCGTCCGCAGCGCGGCCATGGGACTGATGCGGGTGGCGCGACGGGCGGGAAGCCAGGTGGCGATTAGCGCGGCGATCGCGAGGGTGAGGGGAGCGACCGTGAAGGCGATCGGATCGAGCGCGCCGACTTCGTAGAGCATGCCGCTTAAGATTTTTCCGGTACCGGCGGCGAGCAGCAGTCCGATGACAATGCCGCACATGAGCATGATGGAGCCTTCACCCATGATCATGCGCAGGACGGCTCCGGGTTGCGCGCCGAGCGCCATCCGAATACCGATCTCGCGAGTGCGTCGCGCGACGGAATAAGCTTTGACGCCGTAGAGGCCGACGATTGCCAGACCGAGAGCGAGCGCGCCAAAGACGGAAAACATCGCAGCGCCCGCGCGCACGACCCAAAGCTGGAAGTTGCTGTCCAGATGCTGAGAGAAGCTTTTGAGCGACAGCACCGGCAGCGCGGGATCGACGTCGCGCACGGTGCGACGTAACAGGTCGGCCGTGCTTCCCTCGCTACCGGGAGCAAGCGAACGAAATCGGACGAAGAAGTTGACGTTACTCTGGAAGCCGCGCGCGAACGGAACGTAGATCTGGCCGGGCGGATCTTTCTCGAAGAGCTGCTGACGGGTGGACGGAACGATGCCGACGATCTCGATCGTTTCCTTCCCGGTCTCGCCGCTGAGGTCGCCGGTCATGCCGACCTTACTCCCGCCGCCCTTCGCTTTCGGCGCGTTATCGCTCGCGTATTGGATCCGTTGGCCGAGCGCGTCGCCTTCGGGCCAAAGTTTTTTCGCGAGAATTTCGTCCACGACGGCGACCATCGGTCCGCCGGATTGCGTGACCTCGGCTTGGGTGAAAATTCTGCCGCGTAAGACCGGGAGACCGACGGTGGCGAAGTAATCGGCACCGATGCTGTTCCAGGCAGCGCTGAAAGCGAGGCCTTCGGCGGCGGTGGCTGGCTTCGCGTCGGGCGCAGGTTTTAGTCCGGCGCGCTGGACGTTGCGGTTGAGCGAAATCATGCCGAACGGAATCGTTGCCGAAACACTCACCCGCTCGACGCCGGGCAACGACGCGAGACGTTCCCCTAGGTTGCGATAAAGATCCTGGGCGCGCTTCTGATCGTAGCCGGCGAGGCTTGCGTCCGTTTCAACGAGAAAACTTCCGCCCGGAGACACGCCGGTATCGACGGAAGCAGCTTTTCCGGCGCCGCGAATGAACAACGCCGCGGCCGTGAGCAACGCGAGCGAAAAGGCAATCTGCGCAACGACGAGCGGGTTGCGCGGGAGGAATTTCCAGCGTCGCCTAACAACATCTTCGCCCGCCTGTTCCTTTAAGTCGGCGACTACAGCGCTGCGGGAAAGTTTGAGCGCGGGTCCGAGAGCAAACCCAATCGTACCGACGACACAGAAGGCGAAAGTCGCCGCGAGGATCGCCGGATTCGGACCGGCGAGCCAAACGATGTCGAGCGGTAGCATTTTGCCTAACGACGCGACCAGCAAGTCCGACGACCACAGCCCGAGGAGCAATCCGCCGACGCCGCCCGCCAGCGCGAGAACGAATCCTTCAGTGAGAAGTTGCCGCACAATACGAAACCGGCTGCCGCCGAGCGCAAGGCGAATGGCGATTTCTTTCCGGCGCGCCGTGCCCCGCGCGAGGAGCATGTTCGCGAGATTAAGGCAGGCCACGAGCAAAACGACGATGGCCATGCCGAGCAACAACGGCGCAATACTGGCAATGTTTCCCTCGCCTGCGGGCGAGGTGCTGACGGAGAATCGTGAGATGGGTGTGGTGGTGAACGTCTGGTCTTTTTGCTCAACCGGAAACGCTTTCTCGAGATTCGCCGCCAACCCTTCGAGCGCCGGCTTCGCGTTCGCAGCGGTGAGTCCAGGCTTGAGCCGGCCGACGACGATCAACTGCTGACCGCCGCGATCGCCGAAGGTCGTTTTGTTCTCCTGTTCGAAATCGTTCGCGACTCGGTCGTAATTGCTGAACGGCACCCACACTTCGACCGAAAAAATTTGGAGCGTGCCGGTGAACCCGCGCGGCGCAATGCCGACAATGGTAAACGGATGACCGTTGACTAGCAGCTCCGAGCCGAGCACGGCAGGATCAAGGCTATGTTTCTGCCAGTAAGCGTAACTGACGATGGCGACCGGCGCGTTGCGGCCCAAGGCTTCTTCCTCCGGTGTGAAGGTGCGGCCGCGCGCCAGCGGAACGCCGAGGACCGAGAAATAATTGGAGCTCACGATCGCGCCGAACGTGCGCCGGGTATCGCCTTTCTGCCCGAGCCCGATCATGGCGAGGTTGTACGCCATCACGTCGTTGAACACGGTGTTCTGCGCGCGAATGTCCTGATACGTCGGGTAGGAAAAGCCGCGATACGTTTTCGGGTTCTTTTTGTCCTGGGAAAAAATCTGAACGACTTCCTGCGGCTTTGCATAGGGCGGTGGCGCGAAAAACATCGTGTGGACGAGGCTGAAGACGGCGGTATTGGCGCCAATCCCGAGGGCGAGGACGATGACCGCAGCGGCGGTGAACCCGGGCGCCTTGAAAAGCTGGCGGGCGGCAAACTTTAGATCCTGGAACATATGCAGTGGGATGCGCGCCTGGGGGCGATCGGATTCAAAAATCGCCGATCGAGAGCAGGTTGCCTCGATTGCAGGCCGCGGGGAAGCTCCAAAATGGATTTGGCAAATATCAAAGACGCCGTTTCGAGAATCCCGGACGCGCGCGAGCGGTGACGTTTAACGTTTACGCGCCGCCGGAATATCCGCCCGGGAGAAAAAACTGATCACGCTGGCACGAGCGGCGTGAAATCGTAGGGCGACGAGGTGGCGTTGAATTTTGGATAGAGAAATTTCGACGCCGGAACGTTTTCTTTCGCCACGCCCGCGGCCTGGGTCAGGCCCGCTTCGCGCAATCGCGTCAGCGTCTGTTCGAGCAAGCGCGTGCCGAAACCGCGATTCCGGTATTCCGTCGAGATGCACGGCCCCGGAATGAGGTGCATCTCCGCGTCTGGTTTCGTCGAAAGAACCGAGGCGCCGATGATCCGCGTGCCGTGCCGTAACGCCAGGAAGATGCAATGCGACGAGGCGAAGGCGCTCGCGAGCCACGCCTCGATTTTCTCCGTCACTTCCTGCAGTTCCGGGCTCCATGTCGGATCGAGCACGAAGGAACTGGAAATGATTTTGCGCAGTTCCGTTTCGTCCTCCACGGTGGCGGGGCCGATTTCGTAGTGTTCCGGGAGCGCGTTCTCGAACGTCGGAAGCTGGGTCAAATCCCAGGTGAACCGTATCCAGTTGCTCAGCTTCATAGAGGTGCCGGTTAGTATCGTGCGGGGATGGGGAGTCGCAACTGCGCTTCCTCACCAAACATCGTCCACCGCGGCAAGGTTTCGCGGATTTTTTTGAGGCGCGGATTCGCGCGGGCCTTAGATGGCCTGAACCGCTTTCAGCGTTTCGTGAAACGAGTTGTAAAGCTCGCGATACTGGGCAACCCCGCGCCGCAAAACCGGCTTGAAGTTCGCCAGGTCGGCGATGTTCACGATCAGATCTACGCTTTGGACGAACGCGCTCATCGCATCGTTCGTCGGGAACTGGTGGCTGAGCAGAACGAGGAAATGCTGGCGTCGTTCGGCCCCGGGCCGCTTCACCATCGCGCGCAGGATCGGATTATTCTGCGGATTCGAGCCTTTGAAATTCTCGTAAACGACCACGACGTTGTAGCTGTAGGTCTTGAGTTTCAGGAGCACGTCTTCCTCGAACAACCCGAGGTGCACCTTGTAGGTCATGTCGATCAACTGCGGCACGACCATTTTCTGGTATTGCTGGTGATCGACGCACACGAGCGCGGTGTTCTCGCCGAGATCGAAGAAGGATGAGTCTTGCGGTTCCATGGCTTAACGGAAAGCGTTGGCAGGAAGATCGAGGCGCAGACCGGAGTCGAGGTCGTTGTCGACGCCGCGAGCCTTTTGGATCAGGTCGATGCCGCGACCAACGCGGCCTTTGCGGCTGGCAAATAATCGGGCGGTCTCTTCCGAGATGTGATCGTTTTCGTACGCATTCAAAATCGATTGGTCGAATGTCATCCAGCCGAATGGTGAACTCGCCTCGATGATTTCGTAGAAATTGCGGTGCTCGCCTTCGCCGATCGCGACGGTCTCGCGTGTTCGCAGGTTGTTACCCATGATTTCGGTCAACAACTGGCGGCCGCCGCCAACCTTAGGCGCAAGCCGCTGGCTGACGATGTAGCGTAAAGAATCCGCCAGGCGGATCCGGAGTTGTTGTTCTTCGCCGAGAGAAAAGAGACCGAGGATACGATTGATGGACTGGCCGGCATCGACTGTGTGGAGCGTGCTCAGAACAAGGTGACCGGTCTCCGCCGCCATCAGGGCGACTTCGACGGTGGCGCGGTCGCGCATTTCGCCGACGAGAATAACCTTCGGCGCCTGGCGCAGCGCCGCGCGCAGGCCGTTCGGATAGTTGTTAAAATCATGTCCGAGCTCGCGTTGGTTGAACGTCGCTCGTTTCGTTGGATGCACGAACTCGATCGGGTCTTCGAGCGTCACGATGTGAACGGGCTGCTCCTCGTTGATTTCGTTGAGCAACGCTGCCAGCGTCGTCGTCTTGCCGCTTCCGGTTGCGCCGGTTACCAGGACCAGACCGGTTTTCTCCTTCGCGATCTCTTTGAAAATCGGAGGTAATTCAAGAGCTTCGACCGTCGGGATGTCGCCCTGCAATTTTCGCAGCACGATCGAGAAATGGCCCTGCTGCCGGAAAATGTTTACGCGGAATCGGGCCTCGTCGCTGAGCGAATAACTGCAGTCGCACGAGCCGCCAGTGAGGTAATCATAAATCAGCCGCCGATTTCCCTGCATCAACGTCAGCGCGATCTGTTCCGTTTGGTAGGGAGTGAGCGCTTCGATGGGCGGCTCGACGTAGACGGGCTTCAGTTCGCCGAAATCTTCGACCTGCATCGGATGGCCTACCGAAAAGTTCAGGTCCGAGATGCCGTCATACGTTTGCAGCATCGCGGACAAGATTCGGTCAAGATCGGGAATTCTCATCGCTGGCTCCTATTCATCCGCGCCATCCATCGGTGGTTCCTTGAGGAACGGCCGGAATTTCTTTTTGTCGCTCGCCTTGTCATACGCTTCCTCGGGCGAAATACGCGTATGGCGCAGATGTTCCATGATCGCGTCGTCGAGCGGCTGGTTGCCTTTCTTTTTGCCAACCTGAATCATGCCCGGGATCTGGTGGGTCTTGCCTTCGCGGACGAGGTTCGCGATCGCCATGTCGACCACGAGAATCTCCAGCGCGGCGACGCGGCCCGGTTTGTCGATCCGTTTGAAGAGATTTTGCGCGATTACGCCCTTGAGCGATTCGGCCAGGGTCGCCCGGATTTGGTTCTGTTGGTTTGTCGGGAACACGTCGATGATTCGATCAACGGCTTTTGAAGCGCTGGAAGTATGCAGCGTTCCGAAAACCAGGTGACCGGTCGCGGCAGCGGTAAGAGCCAGCTCGATTGTCTCGAGGTCGCGCAATTCACCGACGAGCAAAACATCCGGATCTTCACGCAAGGCGCCGCGCAGCGCGGCCGCGAACGAACGCGTATGCACTCCGACTTCACGATGCTGGACCAGACAGTTCTGGCTCCGATGCACGAACTCGATCGGGTCCTCGACGGTGATGATGTGATCGTGCCGATGGAGGTTGGCGTAATCCATCATCGCCGCGAGCGTCGTCGATTTGCCGGAACCGGTCGGGCCCGTGACGAGGACGAGTCCTTTTTTGAGCATCGGAAATTTTTTCAAGACCGGAGGCAGGCCGAGGTCCTCCACCGTCAGCACTTGGGAAGGAATCAAACGAAACACCGCCGAGATTCCGTATTTCTGCTGGAAGAAATTTGCGCGATAACGCGCCATCCCGGGGACTTCGTAGCCGAAATCGATGTCTGAGGTTTCTTCGAAGATCTTGATCTTCCCTTCCGGGGCGATCTCGTAAACCATCGCCTTGAGTTCGTCATTGCGGAGCGGTGGATAATCGACGCGGACGAGCTCGCCGTTGATGCGAAGCATGGGCGGATTACTGGTGGAGAGATGAAGGTCGGATGCCTTCTGCTCTCCCATGAGCTTGAAAAATGAATCGATTCGGGCCATGGGCGCGGCCCTTCGTAAAGCTAAATCGGTGCCATTAGCCGGCGGGATTTCCCGCGAAACCGGCTAATAGCCTACGATCCGGAAAGTCGCGCCGCGTCGATCGTCGAGCGAACTTGCTCGAGCAATTTATCCGATGTGTACGGCTTCGGGATAAAGCCCTTCAGTCCCTGCGCCAGCATGTTGCCGAGCTTCGTTTGCTCGGCAAATCCGCTACTCAAAACGACGACGATCTCCGGATTGATCGCGCGCAATTCATCGAACACAGCGTCGCCGTCCATCACCGGCAAAAAGAAATCCAGAATGACGAGGCTGATCAGTTTTCCGATTTGCTGGTAAATCTTTAGCGCTTCGAAACCATCGCGCGCGAGAATGACCCGATAGCCTTCATCTGTCAGCATCGCCGCCGCCAGCTCGGCGATTTCCGTTTCGTCGTCGACCAGCAAAATCAAATCGCGGTTGCCTTTCGGATTTAGGACCGTGATTTCCGGTGGAATCGCCGAGGACGATGACTTCGTCGCCGTTTTTTTGTTTTCGACGTTACCAGACTTAGTTCGGCCGGCGCCTGCCGCTTTCGGCGCCGCTTCATTCGGATCGCGGACAACTTTGAATTCCGGCGGCCGCGTCGGATCCGGCCCGGTTTTGGATTTCGCCGCGCTTCGCTCGAGAATCCGAGAAGTGACGTGGTCGAAGAGTTCCTGCGCCGTCTTGGACGCGAGCTCGACCCGTTCGCCGAGCATCTCGATGTAGTTATATTCGCCCTTATGCTGCCGCGCCAGATCCGCGTAGCGCGCGATTTGTTGCAGCATCGAATTGAGTTCCGTCGAAGCGGTCGCGATCCACTTCAAATCGTCGTGATCGAGCATAAGGGGAAACGTTGGTCAGGTTTCGTCCCGATCGCTCCGGCAGGCCCAGAAAACTCCGCCGAAGACGGCGAAAACAGCGATCGCGAAAGAACCAATTGTGAACATGGAAAAGAGTCGATTAGGTCAGCACGGTTCATGCCTCTAGCGAGGCGTCCCGTCAATCGGAATCGCTCGCAAGTTTAGCGGCGACGTGGAAGGTCAGGGCGTGACTTTTCGCAATGGATTCTACGCCGGGCTCGTGGTCGCGGTGATCTGGGGAATTTATCTTTTCCGGCTTTGGCAGCCGCAACGCCAGATCGAGCTCCACAATGTTCATCTCCTCGAGCAAATCGAGAGACATAACTGGAAAATCGTCGGCGAATTCATCGGGGACACGTATCAGGACCGCTGGGGCAACGACCGGAGGTTGTTGCTCGAACGGCTGCCGCAGATCTTCCGCGCACTAGGCAACGCTCGAATCGACGCAAACTCGATCGCGATTCGGCGCGAAGCGGACCGCGGTTATTGGACCGCGAAGATCACGATCAAAGGAAACGGCGAGCTGGCGGATTTCATTCAGAATCGAGTGAACACGCTCGAAGCTCCTTTCGAGTTCGAATGGCAACGCGGCGCGACCTGGCCGTGGGATTGGAAACTGGTCGCCGTGCGAAATTCCGCACTCGAGCTTTCCGATTACACGCCGTAACGCGCGGCGTTATTTTCCAAGCGCGGTTCGCAATTCGGTTTTCGCGCCGTCGACTTCCTTCGGCGTCGCATGGCAGAGAAGCAGCGCCCGCAATTTTTCTCCCTGATAATAGCGAACGACAAATTTCTTTTTCGCGTAAGCGCCCTTCAGGGTGATCCGGCTTGGTGGCAGACTGAAATCGCCGACAAAATCCAATTTCAGGTCGAACATTTCCGTCCAGAAATACGGTACTTGTTCATAACGGATCCGTTTCTTGCCGGTCATGTTCGCACCGGCGACGAGCCCCTGCTCGAGCGCGTTTTCCCAATGCGTCTGGCGCCGCACCCCGCCCATGATCCGATCGGGATAAAACGCCAGGTCGCCGATCGCGTAGATCCCTTTCTCTTCCGTCTCGAGGTACTCGCTGACCGGCGATCCGTGCGGACCAGCGAGCGGCGTGTTGCGGACGAGGTCGAGATTCGGTTCGGCGCCGCAGGCGACCACAGCAACTCCCGCCGCGATGCGGTTCCCGCTCTTCGTCTGGATATTTCGCAAAACCGTTTTGCCCTCGAACCCGTTCAGGCTTTCGCCGAGCAACAAACCGATGCCATGCTTTTCGAAATACGCAGTGATCCACGCGCCGGTCTCCGGATCGAGGTAGCGGTTCAGCAGGTAAGCGTTGCGATGCATCATGCTCACTTTGAATTTCATTTGTCGCAGACTCGACGCCGCCTCGCAGGCGAGCAATCCGCCGCCCACCACCACAATGGCTTTTTCCAGCGACGCCATTTCGCGCAACGCCAGCGCGTCCCGGATCGTGCGAAGATAAATAACGTTGCCCAGCCCCACTCCAGCGACTGGCGGCCGCACGGGCCGGCTGCCCATGGCCAGGCAGGCTTTGTTGAACTCAATGGTTTCGCCATTGCCAAGAACGGCGAGCCGGCGATCGATGTTCACCTGCGTCACCATCGTCGCGAAACGCGTTTCGATCTTGTGCTTCTCGTGCCAATGCGCGTCGAGCACCGGCATTTTTTTCATCGGCACGATCTTGTCGCGCAGGAAAGTCTTCGAAAGCATCCAGCGTTTGTAGGGCGCGTAGGTTTCCGCGCCGACGAGCGTGACCTGGCCGCGCTTGTCGTACTTGCGAATGCTTTCGCACGCGCTGCTGCCGCCGATGCCGCTTCCGATGATGAGATAATCGCGCTGAATCATGTGCAGGCGGACGATAGGAAATCTGTTAGGCCACTGGCGAGGGAAAAATTAGAACACCGCCCGGCAGATGATGACCGAGGCGATTACCCCTGCGAGGTCGCCTAACAAACCAGCGGGAATGGCGTGCCGGGTTTGCTTGATATTGACCGACCCGAAATAGACCGCCGCGACGTAAAAGGTCGTCTCGGTGCTGCCGTAGATCGTTGCCGCCATCAGGCTCACGATGTTGTCCGGGCCGAGGCGATGAATGATGTCGGTCAACAACGCGAGCGTCGCGCTGCCGCTGAGCGGCCGCATCAAAGCGAGTGGAAGAAGATCAGGCGGGAAATGGAGCGGTGTGAGGATCGGCGTGAGCAGACGCGTTAACAGGTCGATCCCGCCCGCGCCTTTGAACATGCCGATGCCGACAAGCATCGTGACGAGAAACGGAATGATTTTCAGGATCACGCCGAACCCTTCCTTCGCGCCCTCGACGAATTCTTCGTACACCTTGATGCGGCGAGTCGCGGCGTAGACCGGAAAAAAGCTGAGGAGAAATGGAATGGCCAGGAGCGAGAGCGCATTCACGCTACGGACGAAAGCGCTTTGATTAGCTGCGTTCGGATCAGGCGAAAATCCGAACCAGCTTGGAAAAGCTATGCGCGCGAACAGCCCGATGAAAAAAAGCACGAGGAGAAAGGGAACGATGCGCCGCCAACCGCGCGGTTCGACGGCGATGACGTTGTCGTTGTAGCCGGGATCGTTGATCCCGGCCTTTGTGGGCGAGGCTGGCGCGCGGTTGGGATCGGCGATCTCGGTTACAACGGGAGACAAACGAAAGAATGGAAGCTTTTCCAGGAGTTTTGCAGCTGTAATCGCGACTGTTGCCGCGCACAACGTCGCGAGAAGCGCAGTTCCGACAATTGCCGTCGGACGCGTCGAACCGGCAGAGGCGAGTAACGCGATCGCCGTCGCCGGAATTAATTGCACCGAGGCTGTGTTGATCGCGAGGAAAGTGCACATCGCGTTGGACGCGATGCCGGGCCGCGGATTGAGCTGCTCGAGATCGCGCATGGCGCGCAAGCCAAGTGGCGTCGCCGCGTTGCCCAGCCCGAGCATGTTGGCCGCCATGTTCATCAGCATCGAACCCATGGCCGGATGTTCGGGCGGCACGTCAGGAAAGAGACGGCGCATGAGAGGATGGAGAACGCGGGCGATGCGTTGCACGAGTCCAGCGCGCTCGGCCAGCCGCATCACTCCGAGCTACAACGCCATGATTCCGATCAGCCCCAGTGCGATCGTCACCGCCGTCTTCGCGCCGTCGAACGCGCCGCTCGTCACTTCGCCCAGCCGGTTATTCCAGCCGCCGATCGCGACCGCGAGTACTACCAGCGCCAGCCAGATCCAATTCAGCATCAGCGTTTCAATAATGTCGCCGCGTGCTTGAGCGCCGAATCCGTTTTCCCGCCAAGCATCCGCGCGATTTCTTCCTGGCGCGCTTTACCAGCGACTTCGCTCAGGCGCGAATGCGTGCGTCCGCCCACGACTTCCTTAGTGACGACGAATTGTGTCGCCGCTGCGGCTGCGACCTGTGGCAGATGAGTGATGCACAACACTTGATGGTCGCAGGCGAGTTTGCGCATTTTCTCGCCCACCGCGTTGGCAATTTCGCCGCCGACATTGGCATCGATCTCGTCGAATACGAGAAGCGGAATCGCGTCCTGCGCCGCGAGTGAGGATTTGATCGCGAGCATAAGTCTCGAAATTTCGCCGCTCGACGCGATCAGCCGCAGCGGTTTCAATGGTTCGCCGGGATTCGGAGAGAAAAGCAGCTCGACGGAATCGAAACCGGCAGCGCGCGCTTCCTCGAGCGCGGTTAGTTTCACTTCGAATTCCGATTGCCGAAAACCGAGATCGCGCAAATTCGCGCGAATGTTCTCGGCGAGTTTCGGCGCAGCCTTGCTTCGCGCTTTGTGGAGAGCGTGCCCGATTCTTTCCACGACGCCGCGTGCGCTTTCGATTTCCTGGCTCAACCGCTCGAGCTCGGCGTCGCGTCCTTCGATTTTGCGCATTCGCTCGGCGGCGCGTTCGCCGAACGCGATGACTTCTTCAATCGAACCTCCGTATTTTCGCTTCAACGTCTCAAAAAGCGTGACGCGTTCTTCGAGCGCGGCGAGTTGCGCGGGATCGAGGTCGAGCTGCTCGGCATATTGTCCCAGCGCACGGGAAATTTCCGACAACTCGACGACGCACGCCGCGTGCGCGTCAGCTAGCGTCGATTTTTCCGGATCGATTTTCTCCAGGTCGCGCAAGAGCCGTTGCGTTTCGGTCAGTTGCGGCAGGATCGCATCGTCGGCTTCGGAAAGTTTGCGCGAAATCGCGGCAGCTAATTCGAGAAGCCGCTTGGAATTGCTCGCGAGACGGTAACGAGTGGAAATTTCTTCCTCTTCGGCAGTCGTTACGCTCGCACTTGTGATTTCGTCGATCTGGTGGCGGAGCAAATCGATCTCCTGTGCGCGGGCGGATTCCGCGGTGCTTAAGCTCTCATGCTCGGCTCGCAAAGATTGCAGTCTCCCGTACGCCTCGGAGAATTCGCGCAACGCGTCGTCGGTATGCGCGTAGCCGTCGAGAAGAGCGAGTTGTCGCTCCGGCGACAGAAGCGATTGGTGATCGTGCGGGCCATGCAGATCCACGAGTTCGTCGCCGAGTTTCTTGAGAACGGCGAGCGTCGTCGGCGAACCGTTGATAAACTGCCGGTTCGCGCCGGCCGTAGAAAAACTGCGTTTCACAATCAGTTCGCCGTCGCTGCTCTCGACGCCGGTTTCCTCCAGGAGCGAATTCAGTTGTTTCAATTCCTCGCCGGCAAAAACGGCTTCGACGGTGCACGAATCCGCGCCGGTCCGGATCAACGATTTGTCGGTCCGTTCTCCGAGGAGCAATTGCAGTGCGCCAATGATGATCGATTTACCAGCACCGGTTTCCCCCGTGATGGCAGTGAATCCCGGCGCCAGCTGCCACTCGAGATCCTCGACCAGCGCCAGGTTCTTGATCCGCAGAAGACTGAGCGTGGCGGGCATCGTAAAAGGTGAAGGTTGAGGGATGACGGATGAAAGTGGAAGCTGCGAGGCTTGCAGAATTCAAACTCTCAACCGGCTCTCGCCGGATCAACCAAAAAGTCGCAACTGACCGTCACCTTTCTTGGGACCGGAACGTCACAGGGCGTGCCGATGATCGGTTGCGATTGCGCGGTTTGTCATTCACCCGATCCACGCGATCAACGGCTGCGCTCGTCCATTTATGTGGAAACTCCGGAGTGCGCCTGGGTGGTCGATACCGGAACGGATTTTCGCACCCAGGCGTTGCGTGAAAATATCCGGCGGCTGGACGCCGTCGTGTTTACTCACTCGCACACCGACCACATTATGGGGTTCGATGATTTGCGCCGCTACTCCCACGATCTGGGGTCGATCCCGGTTTACGCGTCGGCGGAAACGATGCGCGACCTGGCGCGGGTCTATGAGTTTGCCTTCAACGGCCTGAACCGTTTTCCCGGCTATCTCGTGCCCGTGCCGCACATCATCGAAGGCGCGTTTCAACTCGGCGAAACAACGATCGCGCCGTTGCCGGTGCCCCACGGAAAATCAACGGTCAACGGCTATCTGTTTTCGCGCGCCGGGAAAAAGCTCGTCGCGTATTTGAGCGATTGCAGCGCGGTCCCCGATCCGATCGTTACCGAAATCGCCGGCGTTGAAGTGCTCGTGATCGACGCTCTTCGACACAAACCGCATCCGACGCATCTGAGCGTCTCGCAGGCATTGGAAATTGCCGCAAGAGTGCGTCCAGGGCAGACGCTCTTCACGCATGTTTGCCACGAGCTGCCGCAAGCAAGTGAAGCGGAGCTGCCGGCGGGCGTCGGCATTGCTTACGATGGGTTGAAGGCTCGTCTGTAAATGAGACTTCTCTGGTTTGGTTTGGCGATCTGCGCGGTCACGATGTCAGCGCTTGCGGAGAAACCGCTCGCGCCGGCGACCATCGTAGTTTTCAACCAGGACGTTCCCGAATCCGTTGAGCTGGCAAGATTTTACGCGCAGAAACGCGGCATCGCCCGCGAACATCTCGTAGGGCTGAGCATATCCAGGACGGAAGAGATCAGCCGCGAGGAATACGACGCGATGATTCGTAATCCGCTGCGCGCCATCTTCAAGGAACGCGGTTGGTGGACGTTGAACGAACCACGCGGCGCCCAAGTCACGGTGACGAGTAACGCCATTCGCTTCGTCGCGCTGATCAAGGGGGTGCCGCTGAAAATCCGCCCGGTGGTGGATTATCCAGGCGACAAACCAGGCGGGCCGCCGATCGCGAATCGCAACGACGCTTCGGTCGATTCCGAAGTCGCAGCGCTCGGCGCTTTTTCCGACCAGATTTCCGGGCCGTTGCAGAATCCCTATTTCCAGAGTTACCGCGCCATGACCGAAGCGGAAAGCTCGGCCATGCTGTTGGTGTGCCGGCTCGATGCGCCGCAGGTGGCGACAGTCCGCCGGATGATCACCGACGCCATTGAAACTGAGAAGACCGGCCTGTGGGGTCGTGCTTACCTCGACGCCGCGCGTAATTCCGCTCCTGGTTTCGCAACCGGCGATCACTGGCTCGCGGACGCTCGCGATGAACTCCACAAGGATGGGGTTCCTTTGATCTACGAAGACACGCCGGAGATTTTCCCGAACGGCTATCCAATGACGGACTGCGCTCTTTATTACGGATGGTACACGGACAGGATAGCGGGGCCCTTCACCCAACCGGATTTCCAATTCGTTCCCGGAGCGATCGCCGTCCACATTCATTCTTTCAGCGCGAGCACCCTGCACGACGAGAACTCGGGCTGGGCCGGGCCGCTTTTGACCAAGGGCGCGGCCGCGACCATCGGCAACGTTTACGAACCCTATCTGCAACTAACCGCGCACCTCGACATTTTGAATGACCGGCTCCTCCACGGTTTCACGTTCGCCGAGAGCGCCTACATGGCGTCGCCCGTCCTGTCCTGGATGTCCGTGATGGTGGGCGATCCGCTTTATCGACCTTACGCCGGATGGCTCGGACTTGATGGCAAGGGCGCTGGCGAAAAATCCTCATCCGATTGGAGCGCCTATCACAGCTTCGCGGTCAAGAATGCCTCGTTAGGCGCCGCGGAATATCGAGCGGCCGCAACGGCATTCGCTACCCGGACGCGGAACGCGCCGATGTTGGAAGACATAGGTCTTCTCGACGCGGGCGCGGAAAATTATGTCGGCGCTTCCGGCTGTTTCGATCTCGCGCGAACCATTTATTCAAAGCGGGACGATATTTTGCGGACTGTCCTGCACGAAGCGGACGCGCTGACGAAGCAGAACAAGGCGAAGCGCGCGCTTGATCTCGTTCGCACCGTTCTTCGGATTGCGCCCGACGCTCCGGCAGCTTCGCTTTTGAAAAAGGCGGAAATGGAATTACGCGCCACGAAGCCGTCGCCGCCGAAATCGTCGCGGCCTAACGAATGATCCCGCGTTCGCTCGACTGGATGAACTCGATGATCTGCGTGATTTCGGCGCTGGCCGGCAATTCCTGCTGAATCGCTTCCACCGCCTGGCGGGTGTTGAGCTTCGAGCGGTAAATCATTCGGAACGCTTCCTTGATCGTCTTGATGGTTTCGGCGGCAAAACCATTGCGCTCGAGGCCGACGATGTTGATGCCGCGCACCTTCGCTGGATTTCCATCAGCGATCATGAATGGTGGAACGTCCTGCACGATTTTCGAGCAACCGCCGGTGATTGCATAACGGCCGAGCCGGCAGAATTGATGGACCGCGGTAAGCCCGCCCATGATTGCGTGGTCGCCAACCTGCACATGCCCGGCCAGGGTTCCGTTGTTCGAAAACACAACGGCGTCGCCGACGTCACAATCGTGGCCAATATGGCTGTAGGCGAGATAACTTCCGCGATGCCCAATCCGCGTCTTCCCCGCAGCGGTCGTGCTGCGATTGACGGTGACGAATTCGCGAAAGGTATTTTCGTCGCCGATCTCGAGATACGTCGGTTCGCTCTGATATTTCAGGTCCTGCGTTTGCTGACCGATCGAGCAATAGGCATAGAATTTATTGCGCGCACCGGCGGTCATCGGTCCGGAAAGGGTGACGTGATTTTGCAGCCAGCAGTTCGCGCCCAAAACCACCTCCGGACCAACAATGCAATACGGCCCAATGATTGTCCCCGGCCCAATTTCCGCCCGCGCATCGACGATCGCGGTCGGATGAATCTGCGCGTCGCTCATTGATCCAGCAGCCGCAACATTACTTCGCACTCTGAGACGACCGAATCGTTGACGGCGCAATTACACTTCAGTTTGGCCAGATGTTTGCCGCGTGTCTTCGTCAGCTCCGCGGAAATGATCAACGTGTCCCCGGGGAAAACCGGTTTCCGGAATTTTACTTCATCCGCGCTCACGAAATAACCGAGCCGTCCGCTGCCGCTTTGCGTCAGTTTCAACATGAGAATGCTGGCGACCTGCGCCATCGCTTCCACTTGCAAGACTCCGGGCATGACTGGGTGACCCGGAAAATGGCCTTCGAAAAATGGCTCGTTGATCGAAACGGATTTGAGGCCGACGCATTTCGTTTCGCCGTCGAAGCGCAGAACGCGATCGACCATGAGAAACGGAAAACGATGCGGCAAAATCTTCATGATCTCGTTGATATCGAGGCTGCCTTCGCCGGCTGAAAAAGCTTTCGGATCGAGCACCGGTCCGAAGCGCGCGAATTCGCGAGCCAAGGCGCGAACGAGCTCAGCGTTTGCGCCGTGGCCGGGCTTGACCGCAATGATGTGGCCGCGAATCCTTTGCCCGAAGAGCGCCAGGTCGCCAATAATATCGAGGATTTTGTGCCGGACGAATTCGTCGGGAAAGCGCAGCGGTTCCTTGCTCAAGACCGCGTCGCCCCGGATCACGATGGCGTTCTCGAGACTGCCGCCCTTGATCAGGTTCTTGTCCATGAGGTGGCGGACGTCGTCGTAGAAAACGAAAGTGCGGGCCGGCGCGATTTCGCGTTCGTAAATCGCGGGCGTGATCTCCGTGGAAAGAAATTGGGTGAACTGACCGTTCGGTCCCGCTTGCGTGCACGAGATCCGGAATTTCGGATCGGGCAGAATAACGAGGAGCGATCCGGTTTTCGTCTCGATGTGGATCGGCTCGCGCACGTCGAAAAACCGGCGCGGCGTTTCCTGCGCGACGATTCCCGCTTTCTTGATCAACTCGACATAAGGCTGGGCGCTGCCGTCGCCGATCGGCGGCTCGTTCGCATCCATCTCGACAACCGCGTTGTCCACGCCCATGGCCGCGAGCGACGAGAGAATGTGCTCCACGGTGTGCACCCGCATCGAGCCCTCCCCGATCGTGGTGGCGCGCTCGACTGTCTTCAGGTTCGCGATCGTTGCGTCAATGGTCGGTTCGTCCTCGAGATCGCGCCGCTTGAACTTGATCCCGGAATCGACCGGTGCCGGCTGCAATTTCAGCGTGACCTTTTCGCCGGTGTGCAACGACGTGCCGCTCACGCTTGCGCTCTTGGCCAGAGTTTGCTGAAGCTCGGAAGACATACGGGGCTTAACTAAACAAAGATTACGGGCGGTGACTAGCGCGGTCTGGTGCTGGTCTTCGTTTGCCAAAGTAACAACGGCGTTACTTTTTTTTCCTCGCTCGACGCAAGGTCGACCCCAAAACTCGTTTTGGATTTTTCTCGGCTGGGAATGCCGGGACAAGGGAGCTGATTGTCATGAAAAGAGCAACCTTAAAGTCGGTTTTTTCTCTGCTGGGTGCCGTAATTTTCTCGGCGTTCCCGGTGACGAATGGAAGCGGAGCAACGGTTAATGTCACCGTCGGACCAGGCGGCGCGATGTCTTTTTCGTCTGGTACGGTCTCGATCAATGCCGGAGATACTGTGCAATGGATTTGGGGATCTTCGTTCCACAGCGTCACATCGGGCACCCCCACCAATCCAACTGGGGATTTCGATTCTGGAGTTCTGAGTCCTCCCGCCAGTTTCTCGCAGACGTTCTCGGTTGCCGGGACTTTTCCCTATTTCTGCACGGTGCACGGCGCCGCTATGACCGGCGTGGTTAAGGTCGCTGCGACCAGCTCGACACCAACTCCAACGCCGACGCCCACGTCGACGGCTACTGCGACTGCGACTGCAACACCAACGGCTACCCCAACAGCCACACCATTGTTGCCCCTGATCGGCAAAGGCCCGGTCCGGATCGAATTGCAATCTGTCGCGAGTGGGCTGACGTCGCCGGTGGATTTCGTCTCTGCAAACGACGGGAGCGGACGGATGTTTATCGTGGATCAGGCTGGCAAGATTTTGGTTTTGAAAAATGGCCAGGTTTTGGCGACGCCGTTCCTCGACGTTTCCAGTCGGCTGGTGACGCTCATGACGGGCTACGATGAGCGTGGTCTCCTCGGTCTCGCGTTTCATCCCGGTTTCGCGGATTCGAACAGCCCCGGGTTCAGGAAGCTTTACACGTACTCGAGCGAACCGGTAAACGGTGCTGCCGATTTTACGGTGCCCAATCCAAGCGCGTTTAATTGTCAAAGCGTGATTGCGGAATGGCAGGTTTCCGCTGGCAATCCGGATGTGGTGGATCCGACGACACGCCGCGAAGTCATGCGGATCGACCATCCGCAATTCAATCATAATGGCGGGCAAATGGTTTTCCGGCCGAGCGATCATTATCTCTACATCTCGTTAGGCGACGGTGGCGCGGCCAACGACGTCGGCGCCGGACATGATCCCAGCACCGGCAATGGCCAGAAACTCACCACCGTTCTTGGCAAAATTTTGAGGATCGATCCGCTCGTTCCTTCCGCTCAGCCGAGCAGCACCGATCCGACCAGCGCGAACGGCAAGTATCGGGTTCCCACTTCTAATCCATTCGTGGGCACCGCGAACATCGCCGAAATTTTTGCCTACGGCTTTCGCAATCCGTTTCGCTTCAGCTTCGATGCGATCACGGACAAGCTCATCGTCGCCGATGTCGGGCAGGATCACATCGAAGAGATCGACGTGGTCGAGCCCGGCAAGAATTACGGCTGGAATCTTAAAGAAGGAACATTTCTGTTCAATGCGTCGAACGGCAATGCGACCGCCGATCCATCGCCGAACCCGGCGCTGACGAATCCGGTCGCGGAATACAGTCATGAGAACGGCATCGCGGTCATTGGCGGCTATCTGTATCGAGCGGCGACCATCTCCGCGCTCACCGGCAGGTATGTCTTCGGCGATTTCTCGACGGCGTTCACTGCACCGAACGGTCATCTGTTTTACATGGACGATTTGAGTTCGGGCGTGATTCGCGAGCTGCGGATCGGCAACGATGAACGAGCGTTTGGATTATTCCTGAAAGCGTTTGGGCGCGATGCGAGCGGAGAAATTTATGCGCTCGCCAGCGGAAACCTCGGCCCATCTGGTAGCGTGGGTCAGGTCTTGAAACTCGTGCCGGCGCCGGCATCACCGGCCCTCGTAAATATCGCGACGCGAATGCGGGTGCAGACCGGCGACAATATTTTGATAGGTGGATTTATTCTGACCGGCAGCGCGCCGAAGAAAGTAATTGTGCGCGCGATCGGTCCATCTCTTTCCGTGAATGGCCAGCCGCTCCCCGGCCGGTTGCTGGATCCGACCCTCACGCTGTTCGACGGCGCCGGGAATCCTCTCTTTACCAACGACGATTGGATGAATAGTCCACAGAAACAGGCGATCATCGATAGCGGCGTTCCACCAAGCGATCCAAAGGAATCCGCGATCGTTGCGACCCTCCAGCCGGGAAATTACACCGCTATCATGAGCGGCGTCGGTTCCAATACCGGCATCGGGGTCGTAGAGCTTTTCGATCTCGACCAGTCTGCTCCCGCGAACCCGGCAAACATTTCCTCACGCGGCTTCGTCGAATCCGGCGACAACGTGATGATCGGCGGCTTTATCGTGGGCGGCTCACAGAACCGCACCGTACTTGTGCGCGCCATCGGACCATCGCTGACCGCGGTCGGAGTTCCGAACGCGTTGCAGGATCCGACTCTGGAATTGCACGACTCTTCGGGCACCACGATCGCGAGCAACGATAATTGGAAATCGGATCAGCAAGCTCAGATCGCGGCGACCGGTGTCGCGCCGAGTGATGATCGAGAGTCCGCGATTCTTTCCGCGCCGCTCGCCCCGGGAAATTACACGGCGATCGTTCGGGGCACCGGGACCAACACCGGCGTCGCGGTCGTCGAGGTTTTCGAGTTGCACTAGCCTCGTTACGATTCGAGGTGCGCCCAATCGATCTCGATCCGTTGTTTGCGCGCGAACCGGTCGTTAAAGAACAATTCTTTGTGCCGGCAACCGTGTTCGTGAACGAGTCGCGTCACTTTCACATCGAAACAGCAGTACTCCGCGATTTCGAGAATGCGGCCCTCGCGCCACCAACGGATCGCGTCTAATCCGGCGGCCGTTTTTTGAATGCCAAGCGTCGCCTGCGCGACCGCGTCCAATCCGAGGCGATGGCCAACGCGCTTTTCCATGTCGGCCATCAAATCCGCGGTCGGCAATTCCGCCACGAGATCGAGAATCGTGTAACCCATCAGCACTTGGTAATCGAAATTCAGGACGTTGAACCCGACGATGAGGTCGGCCCGGCGGAGGCGGTCGACGAGCCGGTTCACCTGCGCTTCGCCGAAAACTTCGTAGCGGTTCGTCGCCGTGCTGAAGATGACGCCCACCGACATTCGCATGTCGCCCTTGCGCGCCCAGCCGCCCGCGTCGTTCGCAGTCCGCTGCGTTTCGAGGTCGAAGTAAACGATGTCGCGCGGCATCCGCGAATCTCAACGAAGACGTCGTGTCATTTCAATTCAAAACCGCCGCAATCGAAACTCATCATCTGATCGACGCCGGTGACGCGGAACTGTTCGACGACTGCGCCGTCGTCCTGAAAAACATCGATCGTGCTGGCGCCATTTAACGTTAGCAACGCGCGGCCCAGGTTTTGCGTTTCGCTGATCGTGCAGAGCGGAAGTCCGTCAGCGGACTTAATGAAGCTGCCGTCGGCATCGAGACCGATCATCATCTCGACGGTGACGCGGTCGTCGTTCAGCAATGGATTAGCGAGAAGTTTCACCTTCACTTTGTCCGGAACATTTTCCTCTGCCCGGGTCGTCACTGGTTTGCCGCCCGCGATCGAGAAATTCTTGTGAGCGGCGATCGATTTCTCGAATTCGACTTTCCAGTCGGAAGTCGGTTGGTCTTTAATGTTGCCTTTCGTGGCGGCGAGACTGAGCGCGCGCACGCGTTGCCCTTTCTCGTTTTCATCGAGCACAAATATCTTATCTTCCTTCGTTGAGGCCGCGATCGCCTTAGCCGCCGGTTGCTCGGGCAAAATCGGCAGCCGCCGCAGGAATTCGCCATTGGCGGCAAATTGCTTTACCTCCCCGTGCTCGATCGCCCATCGCGTGCCGTCGCGTCCCGGCGTGCTCGGTTTCTCTTCGGTCTTCGTTTCCGAATCCGTGTCTTTCAGCGTCACGGATTTGTCAGCGATGTCATAGAGAACGTGGCCTTCGCCCGGAGGAACCAGATCGACGCCGAGCAATAAATTTTCATCGTGCATGGCGAGCGACTTGATCCGGGAAAACCGGGGGCCTTCGGCGGAGCTGATCCAATCGTTGAAGAAAAATCCCACGCCCTCGATCTTGAGATCGCCGACGACAAACCCGTGCGCGGTGTATTTGCCGGGCGGAACATTTTCGCCGGCATCGTCCTTTCCATCCCAGGTCGTCGAGAGCGAATCGTTGCCGATGTTGAATTCGTTGATGTCCGCTTCCCGGAAGAGAACGCGCACCAGTTTTCCGCCGGCATCGTAAATGCCGAGGCTGATTGTGCCATCGAGCGGCGGCGGAACGAAGCTGACGCGGATATTTCGTGGTGCCGCGGTCGCCGTTGCAGTGGGCGAAGGCGAATCTTGCGCGGCGAGGTTGCCTGCCAGACCTGCCGCCAAAACCGCGAGAGCAATTTTCTGTATCATCCGCTTAACAATATCGCCGCCAATCGATCTCCGGGAAAATGTTGTCGCGCCATTCGCAGTTCGCCAGAAAACCTTCGTCGATATTTCCGCTCACGAAATCGTCGTGCAGCTTGTTGAACCGCAACAGGTGATCGGTGACTCGCTTCGTCGCGTAATGTTTTGCCGTCCCGGTGCGAATGAGAAACGCCCAGTCGCTGGATTGCGCGAGCAGTAATTCCCGGGCCAACTGTTTCAGGACGCGATCGCCGAATTGGTTCGCGATCGTCCGATGGGCGCGCGCCAGTTTCGTTATTCGTTCCGCCGCCGAATAAAGATGCGGGTATATCCACGAGTTCGTTTTGTCGAGCCAGACCCCGAGATGCCCGTTCTCGCCCCAGCTTGAGGCGGCCGGTGAAACCGTCTGCTGCGTCGGATGTTCGGCCAGAAACTCAGTCGGCGTGGTGAGCTGAAAATCTTCGTGGCCGTAATTCTCTCTGCTCGTTAGGCGAAGGTCCTGGCGTCCATGGGCAGCCTTCCGCAGCAGCGACTCGAGAAATTGCGGGCCTTCAAACCACCAGTGACCGAACAACTCCGCATCGAACGGCGCCACGACGATCGGATCGAAATCGAGCGCGCGCAGGTCGTTGAGTTGTTTCTGCCGCGCGTCCAGAAAATGCGAGGCATGCGCTTCCGCGGCCGCGGCCGCGACCGCCGGATCGTAGAGTCCCTTGTCGCCGCCGTGACGGCTCGTGATGCGATGATATTTTATCCCGGTGAATTTTCGCAACGGCGCCACCGATTCCGGCCAAAGATGCTCAAGCGGCAGCTCGAAGCCGATGTCTCGATAAAATTCCCGATAGGCCGGATCACCCGGATAACCTTCGGCCGCACTCCAAACCTGCCGGCTCGAATCGCGATCGCGCGCAAATGCCGCCGGTCCCGCCGGCGTGAAACAAGGCGCATAGATCGCGCGGCGCGGCCGCGGCTCGGCATACATCAGCCCGTGCGCATCCAAGATAAACCAGCGTACGCCCGCTTCGCGCAGAATATTTTCAACGCCGGGATGGTACGCGCACTCCGGTAACCAAAAGCCGGCCGGATCGGCGTGGAACATCGCGTGGTGCGAGTCGCATCCGGCGAAAATTTGGGCTCGCACCGCTTCGGGCGATTGCTGGAGCAGCGGCAGCAAACCGTGTGTCGCGGCGGACGCCATCAACTCGAGGCAACCATCTTCGCGCAGCCGACGAAAGATGCTTAGCAGATCGCCGCTCCAGTGAAAAAAACGCTGACGGCTTAGCTGAAAATGAGTGTGATAAAATTCCGAGAGACCGCGCAACTGTTCGTCACTGCGGTTCCGTTCGATCTCGCGCTCAGCCAGAGCGACTGCGCGATCGAGATAACGAACGTAGCGTTCGCGAAGCAATTCGTCATGCAACATCGCGCACAACGTCGGCGTCACCGTCATCGTCAACTTGAACGGCACCTGGTCGCGGACGAGCCGCTCCATCATCGCCAGGAGCGGAATGTAGCTTTCGGTTATTGCCTCGAAGAACCAGTCTTCCTCGAGGAAATCTTCATGTTCCGGATGCCGGACGAATGGCAGATGCGCGTGAAGAACGAGCGCGAGATAACCGGTAGCCATTGCAGATTTCAGAATATCGATTGCAGATTATGAGGCGACGCTGCCGCCCAATCTTAAATCTGCAATCTAAAATCTGAAATCGCTACAGCGTCCGGCAAAAATCCTGGAAGCGATCCAGGCCTTTTTTGATGATGTCGATGCTGGTGGCGTAACTGAGCCGGACGGTGCGATCGTCGCCGAACGCTGCGCCGGGAACCACGGCGACGTTCGCCTTGCTCAGCAACCGATCGGCAAAATTCTGCGAGCTCAGGCCGAGCTGGCTGATGTTCACCAGAATGTAAAACGCACCCTGCGGTTTTACGGCGGTGATGTTCGGGATCTTGGTGATCCGATCGAACATGTAATCGCGTCGCATCGAAAATTCGTCGCGCATATCGGCGAGCGGCTGCTGGTCGCCCTTGAGCGCCGCGACCGCGCCCTTCTGCGCGAACGAGCACGGATTCGACGTGCTGTGACTCTGAATGTTGTCGACGGCTCTCGCGACTGCTTCCGGCGCGGCCAGATAACCGAGGCGCCAACCCGTCATCGCATAGGCTTTGCTAAAACCGTTAACCGTAATGGTGAGCTCGTAGGCTTCCTTCGAGAGCGATCCGATGCTGACGTGCTTCGCATCGTCGTAAACGAGCTTCTCGTAGATTTCGTCGGAGAGAATGTAGATATCTTCTTCAGCCGCGACTTCGACGATGCCTTCGAGCTCCTCGCGCGTGTAAACCGAACCGCTCGGGTTGCCCGGACTGTTGAGGATGACCATTTTCGTCCGCGGCGTCATCGCGTTTTCGAAATCGCTCGCCCGCATTTTCCAGCCGTTGCGCTCGCTCGTCTGCACGATCACCGGTTCGGCGCCGGCGAGACGGACCATGTCGGGATAGCTGACCCAGTAAGGCGAGGGGATGAGCACTTCGTCGCCCGGCTGGCAGGTGGCGAGAATGGCGTTGTAACAGGAATGTTTCGCGCCGCTGCTCACCACGACCTGGCTCGGTCGGTAGCTGAGTTGATTGTCCGCTTCGAGTTTCTCGGCGATGGCCTGGCGCAACTCCGGCAGCCCCGCGCTCGGCGTATACTTCGTGAATCCCGCCTCGAGCGCCGCGATGGCCGCCTGCTTGATGTGCTCCGGCGTATCGAAATCCGGTTCGCCCGCGCCGAAGCCGCAGACATCGATGCCTTCGGCTTTCATCGCTTTGGCTTTGCTGTCGATCGAGAGAGTGAGGGAGGGAGATAATTGGGCGGCGCGGGCTGAGATTTCCATGGCAGTTGTGGTCGGGTTGAGGGTGTTCAAAATAGTAACGGCACGCTAGGAGCGCGCGTAGAAGCTTTCAATCAGTGGTTTGAAGTTGTTCTCGTCCACCTGGACGATCGCCATCTCGCGTTGCGCGTTTTCGGCGGAATCGGAGGCGTGGGCCGCGTTGATCATGATGCTCTGGCCAAATTCTTTTCGGATCGAACCCGGAGGCGCTTTGGCCGGATCGGTCGGTCCGAGGACGTCGCGGATTTTGCGAACGGCGTCTTCGCCCTGGTAGACAATCGCGATGCATTTCTCGGAGCCGGGCGCGTTCCGCTCGTAATCGCTGACCTTGCTCGGACGCCCGCCGGCCATGAATGCGCAAATGTCTTCCCAGGCGTTGCGGCCTTTCTCGGCGCCCAGCTTGTCTTCGAGGACTGGCAACACTGGCCCGTAAAATTGTTCGGCTTGCGCCACGCTCATCCGGTGGACCTTGAATCCGATGATGAACAATCCCGTGCGCGAAAAAACTTCGATCACGCCCCCGGGCCGCTGGTTTGGAAACTTGAAGTTATCGGGCTTGATCAACACGAGCGACTTCTCGACCTTCGCGCCCGCCGGATATTCGATGACGTGATCGAGAATTCCGCCGTCGCTGTCCGAATATTCTGCCCAAAGTTTTAGATCGTTTTCGACGGCTTTCGGATCGAAGGCCGCCAGCGCTGCCGGTTCGAAATAAACGACCTTGCCGGAATCGTCGGTGATATAATCGCCAAAGGTGTCGCGGATCGTTTCGCCACTCGTTCGCTCGTGGACGATGTGCCCGATCGTGCGATGAATTTTCTCCACTGCGTCTTCTCCGCGAAAAACGAGGAACATGACGCGCGGCTTCTGGCCGTTGATTTTTCCGGTAAAATTTTTGAGCACGTACTCGCGGATCAGCTCCTGGGTCGCGCGATGGCGCGCGTCAGTCTCGGTTACGATCGTGTCCGCGTAACGTTTCGTGAGCTCTGCGCTCGGGGCGAACATCCGCGCCGTCACCAGGTCCAGTCCCGTGCGCGAAATCAAACGCGCGATGATCCCGCCGGTGCGCGATTTGCGCATCGAGTACGGGGTCACGATGACGTAAGACAACTGTTCGTTCGGCATTGCGGTTACCCAGCGCGGCTTCGAATGATCAACCGCGTGGATGCAGGAAATCGAGGCCGCGAACGGGTCGGAGAAAATGCTTTCGGTGCCGGGCTGCGTCAAATCATTTTCCTGCGGCGCGCCGTTAGGAGCGCGAGCCATTTTCCCCGTCGTTTGGTTTCGTGCGGAACAAAACCATTCTGCCGAAGGGCGGCGATGACGGTTCTCTCCTGCAAGCGGAGAACTCCCGAGAGGATCATGCAACCGTCCGCCGTTAGCCGCCGCCTCCAGATCGGCAACGCCGCGATCAGGATCTCGCTAAACAGGTTTGCTGTGATAACGTCAAATTTCTCCGCTAGCTTGTGCTTCAAAACGTCGCTCACGTGGAATTGAATGTTGCGCGCCCGGTTTGCCCGCGCATTTCGGCGCGCAATCTTCAGGGCGAGGGGATCGATGTCGATCGCCACGATTTGCTTAGCGCCGAGGCGACTGGCCGCAATCGCGAGAATGCCGCTGCCCGTTCCCGCATCGAGCATGGTCCAATCGTCGCGGCGTCTTCGTATTACCCGTTCGAGCATGTGCAGACACATCGCGGTCGTTGCATGTTCGCCCGTGCCGAAAGCGGCTTCGGCCGGAATGACAATTTGGTGCGAACCGACTCGGATCGGTTTTAGTCGCGATTCTTTCGCGAACGATTCCAGCCAATCAGCCCGCAGTTTCTCGATCGCGCCGCCGAATTTGTTCTGAAGCTCAAGCGCCTGCTTCCGTGTGGAGCAGGAAACCTCCAACAGCGTCCGCACTTTTCCGGGGCGCTCAACAATCGCAACTGCCGTCCCGAATCGGCGCAACAAATTATCGCCGTGCCGTTTCTGCCAATCGGTCGTCGCGTGTTTTCGCCAGATATACATCGCCTCGCTTCAATATATCGTGGAGAGCTGACTATGAACGATCTCGGTTTCATTCATCGTTTCATTCCGGCGGAGGAGGGGCCGCCGAAACATGTTCTGTTGCTTCTCCACGGCACCGGCGGCAACGAGGACGACATGATTCCACTCGGCCGCGATCTCGATCCGTCCGCGGCGCTTCTCAGTTTGCGCGGCAATGTTCTCGAGAATGGGATGCCGCGATTTTTTCGGCGTCTGGCTGAAGGTGTCTTCGATGAAGAAGATGTCGTCCGTCGCGCCAATGAGCTCGCGGACGTCATTCCAATTGCAGCGGAGAAATATGGTTTCAGTCCGGATCAATTAACCGCACTCGGTTATTCGAATGGCGCCAACATCGCGGCCGCGGTGCTCTTGCTGCGACCGGGCGCAATCCGATCGGCCGTTTTGTTGCGCGCCATGGTGCCCATAACGCCGCCGCGCGAACCGAACCTTGCCGGCACGCGCATTCTGATTTGCTCGGGTCGACGCGATCCAATCATTCCAATCGAAAACGCGGAACGCCTCGCCGAAATGGTGCGTCATGCCGGCGCCGATGTCACCCTGCGGATCGAGAACGCCAGCCATCAATTGGTGTTCGCCGAAATCGAAGCCGCGAAAAAGTGGCTGCGCGAACCGACCAGTGTAGGATAATCGCCCCATGCTCATCGTAATGAAATCCGGCGCCGCCGAACAGGACGTCGCCGCGGTCGTGAAGGTGATCGAACAACTCGGTTACCGGCCGCACATCATGCCCGGCGCGACCCGGACGGCGATCGGCATTACCGGCAATCAGGGCGCGGTCGATCCGGCCCGGTTCGAGAACATGGCCGGCGTGGCGGAAGCCATTCGTGTCAGCAAGCCGTACAAGCTGATCACGCTCGATCTGCGGCCCGACAAGACGGTGGTGACGGTGGGCGACGCCACGATTGGCGGCGACGAGCTTGGGATCATTGCCGGGCCGTGTGCGATCGAAAGTCGTGAGCAAGCCTTCGCGGTTGCGGAAACCGTTTCGCGGAGCGGCGCGCGATTTTTCCGCGGCGGCGCCTTCAAGCCGCGCAGCTCTCCCTACGAATTTCCTGGGCTCGGCGAAGAAGGGCTCAAAATCATGGCCGAGGTGCGGAAAGAGTTCGGCCTCAAGATTGTGACGGAAGCGCTCGACGTTGCCGGGGTCGAGCTGGTTGAACAATACGGCGACATCATCCAGATCGGCGCGCGAAACATGCAGAACTTTTCGCTGCTTCGCCGCGCTGGAAAGTCGAAGCTCCCGGTGCTGCTCAAGCGCGGCATGGCCGCGACCCTCGACGAGTGGCTGCTCGCGGCCGAATACGTGATGTCGGAAGGAAATTACCAGGTGATTTTGTGCGAGCGCGGGGTGCGGACATTTGCGCTGCATACGCGCAACACGCTTGATCTCGCGGCCGTTCCCGCTGTCCGCCGCATCTCACATTTGCCGGTCGTGATCGACGCTTCGCACGCCGCTGGAAAAAATTACATGGTCGCGCCGCTGGCTCGGGCCGGAGTTGCCGCCGGCGCGGACGGGATTTTGGTGGAAGTGCATAACGACCCCAAGGTCGCGCTCTGCGACGCCGCGCAAGCGCTGACTCTCGACGAATACGACGAAATGTTGCGCGAGCTGCGCGCAATCCGCAGCGTGATCGCGCATTAGCGCCCGATTCAGAGCGCTAAAAAATTTCGCAACAACTGCATTCCTTCACCGGTTAAAACCGATTCCGGGTGGAACTGTACGCCGTGGATTGGCATTTCGCGATGCCGCAATCCCATCACTTCGCCTTCGGTGGTTTCCGCTGTGATCTGAAGACAATCCGGCAAGCTTTCGCGGCGGACGATGAGCGAATGATAACGCGTCGCCTCGAATGGATTTGGCAAACTCGTGAAGACACCAGTGCCCTGATGCTGCACCGGAGAAGTCTTGCCATGCATCAAACGCGTCGCCAACACGATCTCGCCGCCGAAGACCGCGCCAATGCATTGATGGCCAAGACAAACGCCAAGGATCGGAGTCTTGCGGCCGAGCGCGCGAATTAGTTCGTTGCTAACGCCAGCATCCTCCGGCCGGCCGGGGCCCGGTGAAATGCAGATGCGATCGGGCGCCAGCACTTCGGCTTCGGCGACAGTGATCTCATCGTTGCGTTTCACCATGACCTCGCAACCAAGCACGCCGAAATACTGGACGAGATTGTAAGTGAACGAGTCGTAATTATCGATGATCAGGATCTTGTTATTCATCGATCGCCCGGCTGATGGCATCGACCATGGCCATCGCTTTGTTTACGGTTTCCTGGTATTCGCTGGTCGGATCGGAATCTGCGACGACGCCGGCGCCAGCTTGCAGATAAGCGTGCCCGTTCTTAAGCACGATCGACCGCAACGCGATGCAGCAATCCAGCGCGCCATCGAATCCAAAGTAACCAACGGCGCCGGCATAACAGCCGCGCTTTTTGTTTTCCAGTTCGTTGATGATTTGCATCGCGCGGATCTTCGGCGCGCCGGAAACCGTCCCGGCCGGGAAGGTCGCCCGCATCACGTCGAACGCGGTTTTGTCTTTCCGCAAACGCGCGACGACGTGCGAGCCGATATGCATGACGTGGCTGTAGCGCTCAATTACCATCTGCTCGGTGACGCGCACGCTCCCGATTTCGGCAATGCGGCCCAGATCGTTCCGTGCCAGGTCGATCAGCATGACGTGCTCGGCGCGTTCCTTTGGATCGGCCAGGAGCTCGGCTGCGTTGCGCTCGTCTTCTTCCACGGTTTTTCCGCGGCGTCGCGTGCCTGCAATCGGGCGAACTTCAACCAGGTCGTCCGTAACGCGGACGTGCAACTCCGGCGAGCTGCCGACGAGGGATAACGATTCGCCGAACCGCAGGCAAAACATGTAAGGCGACGGGTTCACTAAACGCAGGCAGCGATAAAGTTTCAGCGGATCACCGGAAAATTCGGTCTCGAAACGCTGCGAGAGCACGATCTGAAACGCGTCGCCAGCGCGAATGTGTTCCTTCGCTTTCAGAACGGCGGCTTCGAATTTTTCCTGGGTCGTGTTGCTCCGAACCGTTTGGCGCGAGACCGTTTTCTGCGCGTCAACCAGGGGCAAGCGCGCCGCGCCGGACAACTTCGCCAGTGCTTCGCTGATTTTTTTTGCAGCGGCGTCGTAAGCGGCTGCGGGATTGTCATGACCGTCCAAAAAAGCGTTCGCCACAATTTTCACCCGCCGATAGCGATGATCGAAAACGACGAGCAATCCCATGATCATGAAGATCATTTCTGGAAGTTGCAGATCATCCTCCGGTGAAACTGGAAGCGCTTTCTCGAAATAACGCGCGACGTCGTACCCCAGAAAACCGACCGCGCCGCCGGCGAATCGTGGCAAGTCGGACTGCGCGACGAATTGGAACCGCGCCATGACTTTTTCCAAACCAGTCAGCGGATCTTCGCCGTCCTCGCCGCGGATGATCAATTGCGGGTTAAATCCCAGAAAGGAATAGCGGCCCGATTGTTCCGTTTGCTCGGCCGATTCGAAAAGGAACGAGTAACCGCCGTCGTCGAGTTTTTGATAAGCGGACGCCGGCGTTTCGCCATCGGCTACAAAGTCGACGAAGACCGGAACGACATTGCCCTGGCTTGCGAGCTCCGCAAACCTTTGGCGCGAAGGGACGATAGTCAGGTCGGACATCCGGTAACGCTCGACCAAAAAGCGTTTTTGCAAAGTTGTAGCGCCGTCGCTAGCAACGACAAAAACCTTGCGTCAGCCGGGGCAGTGGACATTATTCCTACCCTCTTCAGACGCGGGTGTAGCTCAGTGGTAGAGCACCTCCTTGCCAAGGAGGACGTCGCGAGTTCGAGTCTCGTCACCCGCTCCACGCTTTTTTGAATCCAAAATCGCTCCCTGGCGCATCTCACTCCCAAAGGACAACTATGAAAACAGCAATCTTAACCTGCCTCTGCTCGATCGCGCTCGCCTGGATAGCGCTCGGACAATCGCCCACGCCCGCCGTCTCCGCGACGGCAGTCGCTTCCGCCAGCGCCGGCGTGAACATTTCCCCGTCGGCGAGTGCCACGCCTGACGACGAAGATTCCATCGAGCGGAGCGTTTCGAAAAAACTAAAGCGCCACTTCAGCATCACCATGCCGTCGTCGAGTGTCACCGTATCGAGGCATCACCACGATGGCGATGACGACGAAAGTGCCGCGTGGATGGCGGTGCCGATCGTGGGCGTTATTTTCTCCACCTTGTTCGGCGCGCCGGTCCTGATCGTCGCGGCGATCATGTTCTTCAGTTATCTGCGGAGCCGCTCGCTTCATCGCACGGTGCGCGAAATGGTGGCGAAAGGTCAACCGGTGCCGCCCGCGCTCTTCGCCCCGCCGCCCGCCATCCGCGCCCGTTCCGACTTCCGCCGCGGAGTGGTGCTCATGATGGTTGGATTCGCCCTGATGATTTTCTTCGGCGCGGTGAACGAATGGGAGAATGGTGCCTGGTCCATCGGCATCATCCCGTTCCTGATCGGCGTGGGATACCTGTTGGTCTGGAAATTCGAAGGACCTAAAGACGCAGACAAAGCGCCGCCGTTGCCCTAGCATCGGCGGGTGGCCCTGGCTGATGCAGACCTCGTTGCACGCGTTCTTGTTGATGACGACCACCACGCTTTTGCGGAGTTGGTCCGGAATCACCAGTCGAGTGTGCGAGGTCTACTCCGCAATCTGGTCCGGAGCGACGTCACCCTGGCCGACGATCTCGCGCAGGAAACGTTTCTCAAGGCTTACAAAAACCTCCGCAGCTTCCGCGGCGAAGCGCGTTTCTCGACCTGGCTCTACCGGATCGCCTACAATTGTTTCCGGGAAGAAGCGCGGAAAAGGAAAGAACTCGTTGGCATCGATGAAGCTCAACTGGAGGCCGAACATGACCCGCAAACCGTCGATCCCGCTCTCCGACATGATCTCGCACGCGCTCTCGAATTGCTTCCCGTCCACGAGCGGAGCGCCATTGTTTTGTGTTGCCAGAACGGTCTCTCCCACGACGAGGCCTCGCGCGTTCTCGACATTCCGCTTGGCACCGTGAAAACAAATGTGTTGAGAGGCCGCGAAAAATTGAAGAAAATGCTGTCGGCGTGGGGTTCTAATTAACATGGACGAGAAACTTCAGGAAGATTCGCTGGATGCGCGGTTGCGCGATGAAGCGCCGTACATCGACGACGCCGGCTTCACGGCGCGCGTTGTCCAGAAACTTCCCGCGCGCCAGGTTCGCCGCTCTTATCGCGCCTTTCTTTTCCTGGCGATCACGCTGGCCGCCTGCTTCGCGGCCTATTGGTTCGCCGGTGGAACTTCATTGGCGATCGATGCCTACACCAACATGGCGATGATGCCCGTGACGTGGATGTGGGTCTGCGCCGCTGGAGCGGCCTTGCTCGTCATGGCCGGCGGTCTGGCCGCGGCGCTATCGCGTTCGCGCGGCCGATCAAGATAGAATCGAAAACGATTCGCGTGCCTGCCGGACGTCGGCGGCGATCTGCGCTTTCAACGCTTCGAGATCCGCGAACTTCTGTTCCGGCCTGAGATACCGGACAAAACGGACTTCGATCTCTTCGCCGTAGATTTCGCGTTCGAGATCGAAGAGATGAAGCTCGAGCAGGCGTTCCGGTTTTCCGGCAGCAACCGTCGGCCGGAACCCGAGATTGGCGACGCCGCGATAGAGCGCGCCGGCAAGCCGCGCCTCGACCACGTAAACTCCGTTTGGCGGAAATTGTTCGCTATGCGCGCTGAGGTTCGCGGTCGGGAAACCGAGCTTGCGTCCAAGCTGTTCACCGCGAATCACGGTCCCAAGGATTGTGTATTCGCGTCCCAGCATCTGCGTCGCCTTCACCAGATCGCCCGCTTCCACGGCCTGCCGAATCGCCGTGCTGCTTACAACTTCGCCGTTCACCTTCACTGCTTCCACGCCGACGACATTGAAGCCGTGAGTTTGGCCGAGCTGCGTCAGCAGCGCCAAATTACCGGCTCTTCCTTTGCCGAAAGACCATTCGTGGCCAACGCAGATTTCGCGGAGCGGCTTTGAATTGTCGACGAGTTGCCGGACAAAATCCTCCGGGTTCGTCGCCGCAAAAGCGCGATCAAAATGAAGCACGAGCAGATGCGCAACCCCCAGGTCGCGGATGAGCGCCATCTTGTGTTGCGTCGCCGTTAACAGATGCGGCGCATTATTCGGCCGCAGCACTTTTACCGGATGCGGATCGAACGTGACGACGATCGGTGTCCCGCCGGCGTCTTTCGCGTGTTTCGCCGAGGTCGAGATGACGGCCTGGTGTCCAAGATGAACGCCGTCGAAAACGCCGATCGCGAGAAAAAGCGGGCCCGGCAGCTCGGACAATTCGGAAATCGATCGCAGGACGCGCATCGTCCCTCACGCTCCGCGCATCCGCGAAACTTCCGGCAAGGTCAGGATTCGAGGAAGAATGTCGACCGGCTCCGAGTTCTTCAACTCATCGATCGTGATCGCGCCTTCCACGCTGAAGCGCCCCGATTTCGTTCGCCGCAAATTTTTGAGATGCGCGCCACAGCCGAGAGTTTCGCCGATATCGTGCGCGTAAGTGCGAACATAAAATCCTTTGCTGCAGACAACGGTGAAATCAATTTCCGGCAAGGCGAGCCGATCGATCGAGTACCGGTAGACGTGCACGAGCCGCGGCTCGCGCTCGACGGTTTTGCCCTGGCGCGCCAGCTTATAGAGCGGGACGCCACCCTGTTTGATCGCGGAAACCATTGGCGGCATCTGATAGAAATCGCCGGCAAATTTTTCGAAGGCCGCTCGTACCGTTGCTTCGTCGAGTAGCGGCACCGGTCGCTCTTGGGTGATAACGCCAGCGCTATCCTGCGTGTCCGTCGTCGCGCCAAGGATCATCGTGCCTGAGTATTCCTTGTCTTCGCTCATCAAGAGATCCTGGATCTTTGTCCCGCGCCCGAGCGTGAGGAGAAGGAGACCGGTCGCAATCGGATCGAGCGTCCCGCAGTGGCCGACCTTTTTCATCTGCAAACGTCGCCGGACGATCGCGACCACATCATGCGACGTCATCCCGGCGGCCTTATCGACGAGCAGGACGCCGTCAGGAGTTGCAGTCAACGACATTGCAAATCTCCTTCAGGATTTTTTCTTCGACTTCCGTCAGAGTCCCACGGACTCGCGCGCCTGCCGCCAGCTTGTGGCCGCCGCCGCCAAACTTCTCGCAGATCGCGCCAACATCGACGGCGTCCGATTTGGAACGCATGCTCACCCGCACTTTTCCCTCGAGCAGCTCCTCGAAAAAGACGGCGACGATCACGCCCTGGATCGCGCGGATGTGATCGATGAGGCCTTCGTTATCCTCAGGTTTCGCGCCTAACTTGGCGGCCGTTTCCAAACTGAGACTGAAACTCGCCACTTTGCCTTGGCCGTCGAATCGCATCGTGCCGAGCAGTTCGCGCAGCAATTCCGCGCGGCGGCGCGGATAACTTTCGTAAAGCAGTTGGCTCACCCGTCCGACATTCACGCCGCAACGCAACAGCTCCGCGCCGATCTCAAACGTGCGCGCGGTCGTGTTCGGATATTGGAACGAACCGGTGTCGGTCGAGATGGCGACGAAGAGATTCTCGGCGATGGCCACGTCCATCGGCAGTCCCTGGCTCTGGATTAGTTCGAAAAGAATCTGGCCCGTCGCCGGCGCGCTCGAGTCGATATAAACCAAGTCACCGTATCGCGGATTACTCGGATGATGATCGATGTTGATCCAGGTCTTGGCGCTGCGGACAAGAGACGTCGCGGTGCCGAGCCGACTTTGGGTCGCGGTATCGAGCGCGATGGCGACATCGAAATCCTGCGGTTCGCTCAATGGCGTCTGCAAAAATTCGCCGCCGGGCAGAAAACTGTATTTCTCCAGAAGGCCATCTTCGTTACGCACCATCACCGTCTTGCCGAGCTTCGAAAGCGAAAGACCTAGACCGAGCTGGCTGCCGAGCGCGTCGCCGTCGGGCCGCACGTGACTGAGCACAGCAAACGTCTGTTGCGAGCGCAAGACGGCGCCGATTTCTTCGAAACTCGATTGCTTCATTCCTTCTCCGGCGTTTCGATTTGCTGGAGGATTTCGAAAACGCGCGCGCCGCGCTCGATGGAATCGTCGAGATGGAACACGAGCTGCGGCGTGTATTTCAACGTCACGGCCTTCGCCAACGCGGTCTGAAGAATCACGCGATGCTCTTCGATTTTTGCCATCGCGCTCTCCTGGTCTTCCTTGCCGAGGACGCTGATGTAGGCATGCGCATGCTTCAGGTCGGGCGTGACGTCCACCTGGTTGAGGGTGACGAGCGCGCCGTCAAAACTGATCTCGCGGGTGATGATGCCGCTCAGCTCGCGCTTCAGGAGTTCGTTCACGCGAAGTAATCGATGTTTCATGGAAAACGAATGGAGTAATGGAGTAGTGGAGTGATGGAGTAATGAAAGAGTGCCATTACTCCAGCACTCCATTACTCCATCTGTTCTTAGAGTTTCTGCGCGACGGCTTCGAGCAGGTAGCACTCGATGATGTCGCCCACTTGATATTCGCTGAAATCCCCCAGCTTGATGCCGCACTCGAGGCCGACCCGGACTTCTTTCACGTCGTCCTGGAAACGGCGCAGGGTTGAGAGGCCGCCGTCGTAAACCGGCTGGCGTTTGCGGAGCACGCGCGCTCGCGCCGTCCGCGCAATGCGGCCATCGGTAACGAGACAGCCCGCGACGATGCCCTTGCTCAGCTTGAAAATTTGTTTCACCTCGGCGTGACCGATCACGGTCTCGCGATGTTCCGGATCAAGCAGACCGGCCATTGAATCCTTAATCTGATCGATCAATTCGTAGATGATGCTGTAGAGCTTGACCTGCACGCCTTCGCGTTTGGCCGCGCTGACTGCCATGGCCTCGACCTTGATGTTGAACCCGATCACGACGGCGTTCGACGCGCTCGCCAGCAACATGTCCGATTCCGAAATCGGTCCGACGCCGGCATGGATGATTTCGAGATCGACCTTCTTGCTCTCGATTTGCAAAAGCGCGCCGGTCAACGCCTCGAGCGAACCTTGCGCGTCGCACTTCAACACGATCCGGAGATGTTTCATTCCGTCCGCCGCTTCGAGCAAACTTTCCAGCGTCGCGCGCTGCGGCGCCGCCAGTTTGTAGGCGCGCCGGCCGAGGAGCCGTTCTTCACTCAGCGTTTTCGCGGAACGTTCCGATTCCATGACGAGAAATTCATCGCCTGCCTGCGGCAGACCACTGAAACCCAGGACCTTCACCGGAGTCGATGGTCCGGCTCCCTTGATCGGCTTTCCGTGATCGTCGATCAGCGATTTCACTTTACCGGCGTAATCGCCGCAGATAAATGGGTCGCCGATCTTCAGCGTGCCCATTTGCACAATCACCGTTGCGGTCGGTCCGCGGCCCGCTTCGACCTGCGCTTCGATCACCGTGCCGCGCGGCGTTGCCGTCGGCGAGGCTTTCAATTCCATCACTTCCGCCTGCAACGCCATCATCTCGAGGAGATGATCGATCCCGGTTCCTTTGGTCGCGGAGACTTCGCAAACAATGGTTTCGCCGCCCCAATCTTCCGGCGTCAGCTCGCGATCCTGCAATTGCTTCTTTACGCGATCGATGTTCGCCGAAGGCAAATCGATCTTGTTGATCGCCACCATGATCTTGACGTGCGGCGCCGCCTTGGCGTGGTTAATCGCTTCAATCGTTTGCGGCATCAGACCGTCGTCCGCTGCGACAACGATCACGACGATGTCCGTCACGTGCGCACCTCGCGCACGCATGGCCGTGAAAGCTGCGTGGCCCGGTGTGTCGAGAAAAGTGATCCGCGTGCCTTTGTAATCGACCGTGTAAGCACCGATGTGCTGCGTGATCCCGCCTGCTTCGCCCGCCGCGACGCGCGTCTTGCGAATCGCGTCCATCAACGACGTCTTACCGTGGTCGACGTGGCCCATGAACGTGATGATCGGGCCGCGGACCTTGAGCTCTTCCTCTTTCTCGATGACCGGCGGAGGTGGCGCGACTACGACTTGTTCGACTTTGTGAACGCCCCCGCCTTTTTCGCGGCGCTCCATTTCGAAAACGAAACCGTGCTTCTGGCAAATCTGCGTCGCAATGTCCGGTTCGATCGTCTGGTTGATGTTGACGAAAATATTGAAGTCGGTCATCAGCTCCTTGATCAGCTGATACGGCTTCAAACCGAGCGGCGTGGCCAATTCCTTGACGATAATCGGCGGCTTGATGTGAATGATCTTTTGTTCCGCTTCGGGCTCGGCCGGCGATGGCACTACCGTCGGCTCGGCGGGAGCGGCCGCCTTTTCCGCCACCGGCGCCGGAGGAGGCGGGGGCGCAGGAGTGACCGGCGTGCGGAGCCGTGAAATCGGCGGAAGAACCGCGGCGCGCTTTACTGCGCCTTCTCCCTCGGGACGCTTCGGCTTCGGCTTTCTTTCGTCGATGAGCGAGACAGTTTCGGCACGAGGCGTTTTCGGTTCTGGTTTCGGTGTTTCAGGCTGTTTCGCTGGAGCGACCGTGTGAGGTTTTGCAGGCGCGGACGTTTTTGGTGCCGGCTCTGGTTCCGCTTTTTTTACCGGCGCCACGGCGATGGCTGCTTTGGTAGTCTTCGCCGGGGTCGGCGTCTTCACCGACTTGGCGGGGGCTTCCTTCTTTTTCGGCTCAGCGTGAGCCGGGGTACGCGACGACGGAGCGGCGGCCTTCGCTGGTTTGCGAACAGTCGTCGTCTTGCGAGCGGCCGCGGTTTTCGTCGTCGTTTTCGTTGCCATTAAAAAAACTTGTTAATTCGGCCATGGCCGGTTCACCAACAAACTCGCCACGGCGAGTCCGTCCTGTGGCGGACCGTGCGCGTTACTGTGCCGCGGGTGTCTCCTGGTGAACAGCCTCGTGAATTTCCTTCGCCTTCGCTTCGTCCACCGAAAGAATTTCCACCAAATCTTCGACTGCGGCATCGCGCAATCCTTCCAGGTTCGTAAACCCAGACTTAACGAGCGATAACGCCTGCTCGTCCGTGATCGGCAGCGCAGCCGAAAGCGCTTGCGCGGCCTGCGCGACTTTCTGCTCGACGGCGTGGGTCGCGGAGGTGTCACGATCGATGTTGATTTCCCAACCGGTCAATCGCGAAGTCAGCCGCGCGTTCTGGCCTTTCTTGCCGATCGCAAGCGAAAGCTGATCTTCATCGACCGAAATCTGGACGCTCTTCTTTTCCGGATCGAACACCAGGTTCTTCACCTTCGCCGGCTTTAGCGCTTCGAGGACGAATTCCTTCGGATCGGAGCTCCACCGAATGATGTCGACCTTCTCGTTGTTCAGTTCGCGGACGATGTTTTTTACCCGCGAACCGCGCATGCCGACGCAGGCGCCGACCGGATCGACCTTCTCGTTCGCGCTCGTCACCGCGATCTTGGTTCGGTAACCGGCTTCTCGCGCGATCCCCCGGATCTCGACGGTGCCGTCGTTGATCTCGCTGACTTCCAGCTCGAACAAACGGCGAACGAAATTCGGATGACTGCGCGAAACGATAATTTCCGGCCCGCGGATTCCGTTCTCAACCGCGACCACGTAGGCGCGCAACCGATCGCCAACGTTGTAGTCTTCCACCACCACGCGCTCTCGTTGCGGCATGACCGCCTCAAATTTTCCGAGATCGAGGATCACGTCGGAACGATCGAACCGGCGGACCGTGCCGCTGACGATCTCGCCCGCGCGGTCCTTGAACTCCTCGTAAATCATTTCCTTCTCGACCTGGCGAATACGCTGCATCATCGCCTGCTTGGCGGTCTGGGCTGCGATGCGTCCGAAATTTTTCGGCGTGACTTCGACTTCCACTTCGCCGCCTACCGCTGCGTTCGGGTCGATCTTGCGCGCCTTGGTCAGCGAAATTTCGTCGGCCGGATTCGTGACGTCATCGACCACCAGCAACTTGGCGAGCGCGCGGATTTCACCGGTCTTCGGGTTAATATCGATGCGTAATTCGCGGGACGCGCTGACACTTTTCTTCGAGGCTGAAAGGAGCGCGTTGGAGACCGCCTCGAGCAGGACCTCGCGTTTGATCCCGCGCTCGCGCTCCAGGTAATCCAGCATGGCAATAAACTCGGCGTTCATAAAACACGTAGCCCGCAGACTAAAAAGAGTGGGACTGTAGCTCCCACTCCTTCCAGCGCGGACTAGGCGCTCAACCTAATTTTCCACAGGCATTTCGTCAAGCGGAGGTTGACCCGCGAAAGATGGCGGTTGAACAATGGGCGCTGAGATGTCCCGCACCGCTTCGTTCTGTCTCGTTATCGCCTGCTGGGCGGCGATTTATTTGCCGGGCTTGGGTTCGCTCGAAATCAAGGGCGAGGAAGGCCGGCGGATTTTGCCCGCGGTGACCATGCTCGAGACCGGCAATTATCTCGTGCCCCAGGTCGGAAGCGAACCGTACTTCCGCAAGCCGCCGCTCGTGAACTGGTTGGTGGCGGCCTCATTCAAGTTAACCGGCGTGAGCAACGAATGGACGGCACGTCTGCCATCGGTCCTTTCCGTCCTTTTAGTCGCAATCGCTTTTCTAACGGTAGCCCGTGCCGCTCTTGGCCCAAACGGATCACTCTTCGCCGCTCTTATCTGGCTGGCCAACGCCGGCATGATTGAAAAAGGCCGGCTCATCGAGATCGAAGCGCTTTACGTCGCGCTCTTCGGACTCGCCTTTATCTTGTGGTTGAGTTGGTGGAAGCAACGGAGGTCCAGCTGGCTTACCTGGACCGTCCCGTGGATTTTTCTCGGCCTCGGAATATTGGCCAAGGGCCCCGTCCACCTTTTCTTTTTCTATTCGGTCGTCGTCGCGGTCCTTCTTTTTGACGGAGAACTTCGCCAGCTGATCAGCATCAAACATTTCACCGGCCTGCTCATAATGCTGGGTATTTTCGCGGCCTGGGCAATTCCCTACTGGCGCACAATGTCGAGCGCCAGCGTGGGGCAAAACTGGGCCGTGCAATTGACCGGCCGTTTTACCGGCGACGATTTTAAGCTCGGCAGCTGGCTGATGAATATTCCCCGCGGCCTCGCCTATTTTCTGCCGTGGACACTTTTGTTGCCGCTCGTTCGGCGGACAATGTGGAGCTCGAATGCCGATCGCAATTTGGCGCGCGGATTATGCTGGGGAACTGCTCTGCCTTTTCTGGTGGTGAATCTCCTCCCCGGTGGCCTGCCACGTTACTCGATGCCGGCGCTTGTTCCGGCATGCTGGCTGATGGCCATGATGTTGTCCGCGCCCGAAGTTCGGTGGCGCACGAAAATCTGGTCGACCACGAGCCGTCAGCGTTTCGTGATCGGGACTGCAATCGTGGCGAGCCTTCTGTTGTGCGTCTATGCGGCGGCGATCGTTCCCGTTTTGCAACTCCGTTCAAAAGTGAAACCCATCGCGCAAGAGATCGACCGGCTCGTGCCAAATGGCGAGACGCTTTACGCCGTCGATCCAGATTATCAGCCGTTTCTTTTCTATGTGCAGTCGCATTTGATTTACGTCAGCCGTCTCGACGACGTGCCGCTGACCGCCCGGTATTTGCTGGTCCAGGGGGAACGCGAGCGAGAACTAGTGGAAAGTCAGCGCTGGCTTCCCTTGCGGCTGCAACTGATGAAACCGTTCACCGACTACCGAAACCACAAGGTGATCCTGGCCAGGGTAGGGGACCAATAGTTTTTGACATCGCGTCGAATCCGGATTCGTTAGCACGCTAACCAATTTCCCGGCCATGCCTCCTTCCAACATCAACGAACTCGGCCTTGTCCTCTTCGGGACGGCGCGCGCCTGGCGGACGAAGCTCGACCAGCGTTTGCGCCCGCTCGGTCTGAGCCAGGGAAAATGGCGGACGCTGATGCATCTCTCGCAGGGCGGGAACAAACTCACCCAGAAAGAGATCGCGGAGCGAATGGGAATCGAAGGCGCTACCCTGGCGGGCTTACTCGATCGTTTGGAAAGCGACGGTTGGGTGGAGCGCCGCGACTCTGAGGAGGATCGCCGTTGCAAGACCGTTCACCTTCAGCGCCGCTCGAAGTCCGTTCTCGAAAAGATTTTTAACGCCGCTCACGATTTGCGCGCCGAATTGATCGAAGATATTTCGCGGCGCGATCTGCAGACCTGTATTAGAGTGCTTTCGAAAATAAGGGAAAGGGCGGAACGACCGGCGAATGGCGCGCGCAATGGTCACTCCGGCCTAACGAAATCCAACGGTTTGTCATGACGACGATGGCCAAAGCCACTGTTCTCACGCGCGACGCAGTCGAAAAGCTCGAGCACCGCTTCGGGCGCAAAAAGCTCTACTGGGGCGGCGGCTTCCTTGTCCTGATTGCTTTGCTGCTGACTTTGCGAACGGTCGCAAATCGTCCCAAGCAAAGCGCGCCGCCTGGACCGCGCCCAGTCGTGACGGCGAAAGTTAGCACGCAAGACGTGCCGCTTTACCTTGATGAGATCGGCAGTACGGCCGCGTACGAAACAGTCCAGATCCAGGCGCAGGTTAGCGGGCAAATTGTTTTTCGCGAATTCAAGGACGGCGCCGACGTGAAGAAGGGCGATCTGCTTTTCCTAATCGATCCGAAACCGTACGAAGCAGCTCTCGCCTCGGCCCAGGCAGATTTGGCGTTGAATCAGGCGACGTTCAAACGACAGGCCGAGTTAAAAGCCAAGAATGTGACTGCCAGCCAGGATTGGGATACGGCGCAGGCCAATCAGCGCCGATCCGAAGCCGCTGTCGCAGCCGCGCAGGTGAACCTCGATCGTTGCTACATCCGATCGCCGATCGATGGCCGGGCCGGCTTGCGCAACGTCGATATCGGGAATGTCGTGGGACCCGGCAGCACGCCGTTGCTCATGATCATGGGAATGGACCCGATCTACACCGACTTCACTGTGGCCGAGAATGACCTGCCACTCGTTAGGCGGTACCTGACCAATCCCAACCTCAAGGTGGTGACCGATGCTCAGGACGACAACGTCGAGCCGCGTTCCGGCTCGCTCTATTTCATCGACAACGCCGTCCAGCCCGGGGCCGGCACCGTGAAGCTACGCGGGGTAACGCCGAATTCCGACCGCGCGCTTTGGCCCGCGCAATTCGTGAAGGTGCGCCTGATTCTCGACCTCTTGAAAGACGCCAAGCTCGTCCCGAGCACCGCTGTCCAGATCGGACAAAACGGACCGTACCTCTTTGTCGTGAAGTCGGATTCCACGCTGGAGTTGCGACAGGTGAAACCCGGTCAAACGCAGGGCGACCTCACCGTTATTACCGATGGCGTGCAGCCCGGCGAAATGGTTGTTACTTCCGGCCAGTTGCAATTGTCGCCGGGGATGAAAGTGAATCCGCGGCCGGGCGGTCCGAACGATGGCGAAAAGGCCGGCTCCTCCTCCGCGGGTAGCGCAACTCGTTAATCGACGATGAGCGATCACGACGAGCGCACTGCGCCACCCGCCGAACCGGGCGAGCATCGCGATGATGTTCCCGGCGAGAAAACGCCGGCCGGCAAGCTCGTCCAGTTTTCTTCCGGTCTTTCGAAGCCATTCATTCAACGGCCAGTCATGACGATGCTGTTGACGGCGTCGCTGATTGTTTTCGGAATCCTGACTTTCAAACTGCTCGCGGTTAACGACCTGCCGGCCGTCGATTATCCTGTTATCTCGGTATCGGCCAATTATCCCGGCGCGAATCCGGAAACGATGGCGAACACGATCGCCACGCCGCTCGAGAAACAGTTCACCCAAATTCCGGGCCTGACGCTCTCCACGAGCTCTAGCACCCAGGGTTCGACCAACATCACTCTTCAGTTCGATCTCGATAAAAGCATCATCGACGCGTCCACCGACGTGCAGGCCGCAATCCAGCGCGCCAGCGGGCAGTTGCCTAACGACCTGCCGCAACCGCCGCAATTTCAGAAATCGAATCCGAACGATCAGCCGGTCATGTATATCGCGCTGACCAGCGATACGCTGAGCGACGGCGACCTCTACAAATACGCGACTTCGCAGGTTCAGCAGCGGATCAACATTCTGCCGGGCGTCTCGCAGGTTCAGATTTTCGGCGTGAAGAGCGCCATCCGCATCAAAGTCGATCCGTCCGCGCTCGCCTCGCGCAACATTACCCTCGATGAACTTTCCACCGCGATCCGCGCCGGGACATCCTATTCCGGGGCCGGTCAGTTCGATGGAAAAAACACCTCGCTGGTTCTACGCCCGAACGGACAGATCGCCGATGCGGAGGGCTACCGGAACCTGATCGTTGCCCGAGCCAAAGATGGTGCGCCCATTTTTCTCCGCGACGTAGCGACCGTCGTGGACAGCGTGCAGGACGAGAGGCTTTCGCGGCATTTCTACGCGCGCGGTTTTACCACGCCTGCTTCGGTGATCGTGCTAGCGGTCTCGCGCCAGGCCGGCGCCAATGCCGTCCAGGTCGCGCAATCGATCAACGATTTGTTGCCCCAGATGCGGCTCGAATTGCCGGGCTCGATCAATCTCATCCCAACCTTCGATCGATCGCTCAGCATCGTTCATTCGGTTTCCGACGTTCAGGCCACCCTCTTCATCGCGTTCGTCCTTGTCGTGCTCGTTATCTTTGTCTTTCTCGGCCGGGCCCGCGACACGTTGATCCCGGTCGTGGCCTTGCCGCTGTCGATCCTGCTCACGTTCCTTGTCATGTGGGCGCTCAATTATTCGATCAACAATCTCACCCTCATGGCGCTCACCCTCGCCATCGGCTTCCTGGTCGACGACGCGATCGTGTTTTTGGAAAACGTGGTCCGCCGTGCCGAACACGGGGAATCGATTTATCGCGCGACTCTGAACAGCGCCGGCGAAATTTCTTTCACGATCCTTTCGATGACGCTGTCGCTGGCGGCGGTCTTCATCCCGCTCGCGTTTATGCCGGGATTGCTGGGACGGATTTTCCGTGAGTTCGCCATCACCATCATTGTCGCCATTTTCGCGTCCGGTCTGATCTCGCTGACGCTTACGCCGCTTATGTGCGCGCGGCTCTTGCGCGAACATCAGCCGGGACATCAGCGGACGTGGATGGAGCGTTTCACGAATAGTTTCTTCCAGCCAATTCTGCGTTTTTACAGTCGCTCACTGGATTGGTTTCTCGACCACGGCTGGCTCGCGGTGCCCGTCCTGATCGCGTGCGGCTTCGGCGTTTGGTTTTTCTTTTCGTCATTGCCCTTCACCCTTTTGCCCACGGGCGATAGCGGCGTAATTCGCGGGGCCTTACTGATGCAGGAAGGCACTTCGCCTCAGCAACAACGCCAGATGCAGGACAAGCTCGATCCTATTCTCCAGGCAAATCCGGCGGTGGATAAATATTTCACGATCGCCGGTAGCGGACGCGCCGGTTCCTCCGGTCTTTTCATGGTCCTATTCCTCAAGGACGCGAAGGACCGCAAGCCGATTGAGGAGGTCGCTGCGGATTTGCGACAACAACTCAGCGATATGCCGGGAATTTTCCCGACCCTCAACCCGGCTCCCGTCCTTCAAATCAACATCGGCGCGACCGGCAGCCAGTTCGGGCGCTACAGCTACTCGATCAGCGGCATCGACCCGGATGAAGTTTACGCCGCCGCAGACGCCCTCGGCGATAAGCTTAAGGACTATCCAGGCTTCGTGGCGCCGCCGCGCTCGAATCTCTTTCGTAACCAGCCGAACCTCGACATCGATATCGACCGGGAGCGCGCCAGCATGTACGGCGTTTCGATCTCGAAGGTGCAAGGTCTGCTTCGCGCGGCCTATTCCCAAAACTACGTTTACCTGATCAAGCAGCCCGACGACCAGTATCAGGTCATTCTGGAAGTGGAAGACGCCGATCGGGCCAAGCCTGAGGATCTGCGCCAGCTTTACGTCCGCCCCGATGGTAAAGACACGCTTATCCCCGTCCGGACCTTAATCAAGTCTAGTACGAAACTCGGACTTCAGGCGGTCAACCATCTGAATCAGTTTACTACCGTCACCTTCGGGTTCGATACCAAGCCGAACGCTGCTCTCGGCGACGTGACCGATTTTATCGAAAAAACCGCAGCCCAGGTCTTACCACCAACCGTGAAAGGTGAGATGCAAGGCGAAGGTCTGGTTCTTCAACAGCTTTTCCGAGCGTTGCCCTTCCTGATCCTCGCTGCCGTTTTTGTGATGTACGTCATTCTCGGAATTCTTTATGAGAGCTACGTGCACCCGGTAACCGTTCTTTCAACCTTGTTCCCAGCCGTGGTCGGCGGGTTACTTACGCTCTGGCTCTTTAACTCCACCCTCTCGCTCTATTCGGTCATCGGTCTGTTCCTGCTCATGGGTATCGTGAAAAAGAACGGCATCATGATTGTCGATTTCGCCCTGCATCGGATCGATGAAGGATACGATCTGCGGACGGCGATTCACGAAGCCAGCATCGAACGTTTCCGTCCTATCATCATGACTACGCTGGCTGCTTTGATGGGCGCGGTGCCGCTGGCTCTCGGTTATGGCGCGGACGGCTCCTCTCGGCGGCCCCTGGGTCTGGTCATTGTCGGCGGATTGATCGTGTCGCAGCTGATCACCCTCTACATTACACCGGTGATCTATCTTGCTCTCGAATGGGTCCAGGAAAATGTTCTGGATCGGGTGCCGTTCCTTCGCAGTGGTCACATGCACCACGAAGCCGACGCGGCCAAGGGTGATAACGGTAAGGCGCCCGCACCCGCCGGCGCTTGAGCTAACGGTCCGCTAGTGGACTTTCGAGACCCGGATGGCGCTCGCCCCCTGGATGTACATGCGGTAACCAAAGCCGGATTTAACAATCACCACTGGCGGTGAATCCACCTTTGGATAGTAGGCCGTGTCATATTGTGATTGAGCCCAGCGCTGGCCGTTCTCAAGTGTAAAAACGGTCCGGCCGTTGTAGCCGGTGAATGGTCCAACGATCCGGCTTTGGATTACTTCCGGTTCGTAAATCTTTTTTTCTTTGATCGCCTTGTCGATCGTGGTTGTAGCCACCTTCTCATTGCTGACCGCAACATAGTTCTTAATGAACTCGTCGAGCTTCGCGCGTTCCGACGCATCGAGCTTCGATAAGCCGGCGGCTTCGTATTGTTCCGGTGTCATTGCCTTTTGCACGCCGGGGAACGCCGGAGTCTCAGGTTCGGCAGCGGGCAACGAAACCAGCGAGGCGAGAAGAAGGCAGAAGAACGAAATGAATCTTTTCATAGGACCTGGGAGACCTACTCACTCATTCCGACCCCGAATGTCAAAGCTAATTCAGCGGTCTTACTTTAAATTGTAGACCTCGACCACGCCAACGCCCGAACCATTCTTCCCGGCGAGGATCGCCGTATATTGTCCCGCTGGCAGCAGCGTAAAGATGCCGGATTCCTTGGTGTTCGAAAGCGCGAGACCGTTCGCGGTCAATTGCGCGGCCGAGACCGGATCGTCAAGCCAGTTATCGTTCGAGAGAAGCAGCCCGCCATTGGCGTCATGGAGCTCCAGCGTCGGGTCGGGGAGCGGATTGCTGATTCCGAACTGGCTCAAGGATGGTCCAATGCCGCGGATGGCGACGTGAGTGGCGTTCTGGCTGCCGCCCAGAATGAATCCGGCGATCATCACACCGTTCCCACCCTGGACAAGCCCGCGCGTACTGATCTGCGCCAACTGCGAGTTCGCGGCCTGGCCGTTATCGAACACTTCGACAATGCCAATGCCCGCCGTGTTAGCCTTGCCTGTGAGGATAGCGGTGTAGGACGCCGGAGCCAAACTGGCGAGGATGACTGATTCGCGGTCGTCCGTCGGCTGGAAGACGGTGCCTTCGATCTGGCTGCGCTGGGTGTCCTTCCAGTTGTCGTTACTCGTAATCAAGGAACCATTGGAGCCATGCAGTTCGAGGACCGGATCCAGAAGCGGATCGGTGATGCCAAAGGCCGCGAGGGACGGGCCTCGGCCGCGCAGGACGATGGCTTTGCTCGCGCCACTCGGGGGGCTAATGATGAACCCGGCGATCATGGCGTTTTCGCCGGTGTCCACGCGGAGGCGGGTCGAAATGTTTAGTGCCTGAGCAGGCGACGCCGTGGGAGTAGCCGTGGCAGTGGCTGTAGCTGTGGGTGTGGCCGTGGCCGTCGCCGTAGCAGTAGCCGTGGCTGTAGCTGTAGGTGTGGCCGTGGCAGTAGCAGTAGGAGTAGGAGTAGGAGTAGGAGTTGAGGTAGCTGTCGCGGTCGGCGTAGGTGTCGGGCTCGGCGTCACGTCATCATTCAGGATCGTTCCCGTGCCATCGGCGTCGCCGATAGTTGCATTAACCGCGTTACTGAGATGGACCGTGAACGTCTCGTTAGGCTCGACGTCGCTGTCGCCGACAACCGACACGGTAACCTGCTTGGTTGTTTGCCCAGGCAGGAAGGTCAGCGTAGTGGTCGGGATCGGGAAGTAATCCGAAGGACTCGTGGCCGTTCCATCCACTGTTTCGTAATCGACGGTCGCATTGAGAGCGGTGCTACCTGTCTTTGTGATCGTGAAAATAAAGTCGGTCGACTCGCCTGTACCTTCGTTCTTGGTCACGTCATTGATCGTGAAAACCGGCTTGGGATCATCGTCCACGATTGTCAGGACCGCCGTGGACGTGGCGACGTCGGTTTGCAAAGGCGCAGCCGACCCGCGCCCTGGCGCGGTAATCACCGTCACGCTTAGGGTAAGATTTACGGTTTCGTCTCCTTCGTAGACTGTGTCGTTCGTGATTGGAACCGGAATCGTTTTCGGTCCGATATCGCCTTCGTCGAAAGTAAGAGTAGCGTTAGTGGCAGTGTAATCACTGCCGGCCGTCGCCGTGCCGTTGCTGGTCGAGAAGTTAGCCGTGATTTTACCGTTGCTTCCGCCGACCCGCGTGAACGTGATCGAAGCATTGCCAGCGCCTTCGTTGACACTGTAGGTCGACGAAGTGAATTGGATCTCGCCGGCTCCCGCGGTTCCATCCGCCACCGCAAAACAGGCCGAGAACTCGGAGGTATCTGAGAACGCGCCGGTAGCGGTGGCCGTAGCCGTGATGACCTTGCCCACTGTCATCCCGGCAGCGTGACTGGGATCGGGATGGAAGGTGAAGGAAACATTTCCATCGCTGTCCGTCGCGCTGGTCGCGACTGAACCTAGATAAGTCTGGCCTTCGCCGTTGCCGCTCGCGTCGCAGGAAGCGTTGGCATAGAAGTCGATCTCAAACTGGTCGCCAACGGTCGAGTTGAGCGTTCCAGTAATCGTCTTGGTGCTTCCGGTCACCAGCGCCGAAGTAATGATGGGGAAGTTCTGCAAGCCATTGGGCCCACCGTCAGGGTCCTTCGGATCGTTCGGGGTCACGCCATCGGTTCCGAGATCGATGCCAAGGTCGGAGCTGGTAGTTCCATTCGAGTAAATCGAGTTACCGCGGATCGCATTGGAAACACCGGAGGTTGCGGCTTGGACACCGTCCCCGCCATTGAACGCGATCGTGTTTCGGTCCGCCGCCTGAGTGCCGCCGATCGTGTTGAAGACCGTGCCGCCTCCCGAAAGGCTGATGCCGTTGCCAGTGTTACCTAACGCGCTCGTGCCGTTGGCCGCTGTCCCGATGAAGTTGCCAACGATTAAATCGCTGTTGCTATTTGATAAGGCCAGGCCATCGCCTCCGTTAGCGGAAACGAGATTGGCGTCAGCCGGCGTGGAGCCGCCAATGGTTTGGCTAAACCCGGCATTAGAAATTCCGTGGCCGCCATTTGCGAGAGCCAGGGTGCCGCTCACATCGGTCCCAATGAAGTTGCCGGAGACCGTCGTGTTACCTCCAGAAAGGTTAACGCCATTGCCCGTCAAGCGGTTGATAACCAGGCCGCGGATCGTCGAACTACCACCACCAACAGTAAGTCCGTCGGAAGTAACTCCGGCGTTAGCGCCGTCTATTTCGATCTTAAGGACCGCGAGGTCCATATCGGCTGCCGTGTTGGCACTCGCGCCTGCCTGGGAGTAGCCATCGAGTGTAACCGTCTGTGAGATTGCCGTCAGCGCGCTCGTAGGCAGAATGGAATACCAGGTGTGTTTCCAGTCGGGATCTATGTCCGGTGGCAGATTGGCGGCGCTATCGTCGGCCGCGGTAGTCACGATGATATGGGTCACGTCGTTGGTAACATGATTCGGTATGCCGTCGTCCTTATAGTAGAAATGGCGCGGGTCGTTGGCCGGAATACCGAAGTTGATCGAAACCGCGCCGGTGCTGGCGTTGGCGCTATTGATCGCATTGCGCAGGCTGCAATGCGCTACCGTGCAGACGCCGGTCGGATCGAGATCGTCCGTGGTATTGACCGGGACCAGTGGCGGCGGAGCGTCGTCATTCTGAATTGTGCCACGGCCTTCGCCATCGGCTATGGTTGCGCTGGTGGCGGCGGTCAGTTCGACGAAGAAGGTCTCGTTAGGTTCGACGGTCGTGTCCTGGCAAACATCGATTGTAATGGTCTTCGTGGTCTCGTTCGGTAGGAAGGTCAGGGAGCCGCTCTTGGAAATATAGTCGACGTTCCCCCCGCAGCTCGCGCCGCCGGTAGCCGGATTGGTCGTGCCATCCTGAGTCGTGTAATCCACGTTGACGGCCAGATCTGTGTTACCTGTTTTCGTGACGGTGAAGTTAAACGGCGTTGTCCCGGTACCGCTTCCCTCGACCAGAATCCGGTCCCCTATGTTGATCGTAGGCGCGTCGTCGTCGTTGAGGATCGTTCCAGTGGCGTCGCCAGGAGTTCCAGGGCTGTAACCGCCGCCGGAACCGGCCGTAAGGATAACGGTCTCGTTCGCTTCATATTTACTGTCCGCTATTGGAGTCACCGTTACCGTCGCGGTATCGCTACCATCCGCAAACGTAACCGTGCCAGCTGAGTCAGTAAACGAATTAGCGCCCGTAACAGTATAGTCATTGTCAGCCAGTTTGGCCGACCCACTTACCGCGAAATCAATCGTGAGTGCGCCGGGAAGGAGCGGGCTACGGGTAAAGGTGTAGACCAGGTTACCACCGCTGTCTTCTGCAACCGATGCCGGCGACACGTTGACCGTAATGGCGGTGTCATCATTCAAGATAATGCCAGTAGCTGAATCTGGAGTGCCGACGTTGTAGCCCGTGCCCGAAGCGACAGTCACGATCACGGTTTCGTCCGGTTCCGGCACGTTATCGACATTTGGAGTCACGGTTATAGCGGCGGTTGTGTGACCGTTTCTGATGATTACCGTTCCGGTAGCGGTGCCCGAATTGAAGGTCGTATCCGTGCCGGACACGGTGTAATCATTAGTCGGATCGGCAGTACCCGAGACCGAGAAATTAACCGTGATATCGCCGCTGGTTTGAGGACTGCGCGTAAAGGTATAGGTCAGCGGCTGTCCGCTATCTTCCGCGACGGATGATGGTGAAGAGACGGCGACACTGACGTCGGTGTCGTCATTGACGATCGTGCCGGTGCCATCGGCGTTGGCAATGGTCGCGTCGATCGAATTGCTTAGGTGGACTGTGAAGGTTTCGTCAGGCTCCACCGTGGTGTCGCCCTTAACCGATACAGTCACCTGCTTCTGGGTTTCGTTAGGCAGGAAAGTCACGCCGGTCGCTGCGATCGCGGTGAAATCCGAGGGCGCAGTGGCAGTGCCGTTTACCGTCTCGTAAGTGACGCTCGCGTTCACTTCCGTAACGCCGGACTTGGTGATGGTAAAGATAAACGATGTCGTGCCGGTGTTTCCTTCTGCGAGTGTCACGTCATCGATCGAGAACGACGGCGGCGCGTCATCATTGGTTATCGTGCCAATGCCATCCGCGTCACTGATGGTGGCGTTGCTTGGATTGGATAGGTGTACCGTAAAGGTTTCATTCGTTTCGTAGGCGGTATCCCCATTGACGAAAACGGTCACCTGCTTGGTCGTGTCGCCAGGAGCGAAAGTAAGTGTAGTAGGCGTAATCGCGGTGTAATCAGTCGGGGCGGACGCGCTTCCGTCCACTGTCTCGTAGTCGACAGAAGCACTTAGAGCAGTGCTTCCGGTTTTAGTGACGGTAAAGGTAAAGGAAGTCGTGCCGCTGTTTCCTTCATTCTTGGTTACGTCGTCGATGGAGAATGACGGTGGGGCGTCATCGTCGACGATGGTAAGAACGGCGGTTCCCTGCGGTCCGATTTGGGCGCCGCCGGTCGCGTTGGTCAGCGTCAAGTTGACCGTCTCGTCTCCTTCATAGGTGCTATCCCCTGTGATCGGGATTGAGATCGTCTTATCCACGGTATCGCCGTCGGCAAAACTTACCGTGTAATTCGTAACTGCCGTATAATCGCTCCCTGCGGTGGCGGTGCCATCGCTGGTATCGAAGGTGGCCGAGACCGCACCTTTACCTCCGTCCGTACGTTGAACCGTAATCGTGGCGGTGACTCCCGCTTCGCCAACGCTATAGGTTGGTGAGCTAAACTGGATCAGCCCGTGCTTGCACTTGCCGACGATGTTGGCGTTGTAGATATCCTGGATCTGGGATTGCGACAGAGCGCTATTGAACACTTCTACTTCGTCGATCAGTGCGTTAATGTGCAGATCACCGCTTCTGCCGCCGATATTGAAGGGAACATTGTCGGGGGTAATATTGCCCGTCTTTGTGTCCTCGCCGACCTGAACGCCGTTCGCGTAAATCTTGATCGTGGCGCCATCGTAGGTCATGGCGATATGGGTCCATTGGCCGATCGGAGGCTGGTAGAATACTGTGTTTGTGGGGAAGTCAGCAAAGGCGGCCACGAATTTCTCCCCGCTATTGGTTTTAACAGCCGCCTCCATCACCACGCCTTGGTTGTAGAGGAGATAGCTGTTTGCGCCTGACTGGGTTTTACCGAAATATATGCCCGCAACGTTGCTAGCCGGGTTGACCCAGCCGTCCATCGTGACCTGGTTCCCGGTGATATTCAGCGGGCCGCTGCCTGCGGGGACTGTAACAAAGTTCGAGCCGTCGAAAGAAAACGCGCGACCTACTTCGCCGGTGGCATAAAGCGCAGTTCCGGCCCAGGACGCGTCTTCAAAGGTTGGTCCCTGGATGTCATGGGTATTATTTTCGCCAGGATACCATGCCACCATACCAGGCAGCGGTTCGGTGCAATCGTCATCGTTGGTGATCGTGCCGGTGCCATCCGCGTCACTGATCGTGGCGCCGGTTGGGTTGGACAGATGCACCGTGAACGTTTCGTCCGCTTCGTAAACAGTATCGCCGTTGACCAGGACAGTCACCGGCTTGGTTGTCTCGCCCGGCGCAAAGTTCAACGTGGTTACGGGGATCGCCGTGTAATCGGATGGGGCGGTCGCTGTGCCGTCGACAGTCGCGTAATCGACCGTCGCCGCGACTTCCGTTGCGCCGGTTTTTGTAACCGTGAAGGTATAATTGGTCGTGCCACTGTTACCTTCCAGGTGGGTTACGTCATCGATGGAGAAACTGGGCGGTGCATCGTCGTTGGTAATCGTGCCGGTGCCGTCAGCATCACTGATGGTTGCCGCGACTGGGTTTGTTAGATGGACGGTAAATGTCTCATTCGTCTCGTAGGTCGTATCGCCATTGACTGAGACCGTGACTTGCTTGGTGGACTCGCCTGCAGCGAAGGTTATCGTCGTCGGACTGATTGCAGTGTAGTCGGATGGAGACTTCGCTGTGCCGTCAACGGTTTCATAAGTGACCGATGAACTCAGCGCGGTGCTCCCGTTCTTAGTAATAGTGAAGGTAAAGGAAGTGGTGCCGCTATTACCCTCGTTCAAGGTCACGTCATCGATCGAGAACGAAGGCGCTGCATCGTCATTGGTGATCGTGCCGGTGGCGGAGGTTGGGGCGACCGGATTGTAGGCGGGATCAGCCGTTATCGTCAGCGTTACAGTTTCATCGACCTCAAAGGTGCTGTCCGGTGTCGGATCGATAATGACGTGGGCGGTGCTGCTGTTCGCGTTGAACGTCACGCTGCCGGTGGCGCCGGTATAATCGGTGCCGGAAGTAGCCGTGCCGCTTACCGAGTAATTCACGGTCAATGTGCCGCCGATGTTGCCACTGCGCGTGAAAGTGAAATCGAGATTCGTGGCGCCATCTTCGGCAACCGAGTCCGGCGAAACAGTCACGCTCACGTCCGGTGGCAACACGGTTATGACAACATCATTGCCGTCGCCGCCGACATAACTGATCTTCGCGTTCGCGCCCGAACCCAGGAAATTCGTGATAATGGCGCCTTCGGGCAACCCAGCGAAAGTTCCGCTCACGGCATCGGATCCATCGTTCGCGATGATCGTGAAAGTATCACCCGTAGCTGGGGTGTAGCTGCCGCTCAAGGAAAGCGTCGCGCTTCCAAGTGTGACCGTGCCGTTAACAATGAAGTTATCGTAATCGGTCGCGGCGCTGGTGCCGTTGATCTCGATCGGCACGGTATCGTCGTTATCAAGTATCAGGTTGCCGTTGATCGTAACCTGTCCCGGGCTGGCGCCCGCGTTGAGGATGATACTCTTGGCCGTTGCATCCGCATTACCGGCATAGGTTCCGGTATGAACCTTAACTGTCCCGAACTGGCTGACGGCATTGATTCCTTCCTGGATGCGTCCAGTGAGTCCGGCCTGGCCACCGAGGGCGGTGACATGGAGCGTGCCGAATTCGCCCTGGAACCCGGCAGATCCGCTCGTATCCGTGCCAACGTTCAGGTAAGGCGTAAAGTCAACCGGGCCGGCGGTGAGGGCGGCCACTGAAGCCTCCACGATCGTTCCCCACCAGTTACTCGAAGCGTCGACAGTCTCACCCGTGCCACTCTGCACAGCGAGAGCGCTGTTGACGGAAAGGTCGTTGTTGAATAACTGGAAGATTGCCCCGGCCGGCAGGTTGCCAAACGCACCAGGGCCCGTGGCGTTAGTGTCGTAGACCGAGACCCCATTGACCCAGCCATTGATGAAGTTGTTCGTAACATGCAGGTCGAGCCCGGAAGTAAGCAGATCGGTATCGACGAAAATGCCTGAGGTCGGTGGGAGGTTGGCGTTACCTGCTCCGCCAATGCTGCCGCCGCTGAATGTATTCCCGGTCAAGCTTACGTTTCCGATCGTTTGCGGATCGCTGCCCGCACCGATGTTTCTATTATGAACGCGCACGCCGTAGACCGCCGTTACCCCGCCCGGCAATGCGCCTGTAAACGTCACTGAGTTGTCACTGATCGTATTGGTGCCGGTTAAGCCGCCGCCAATGTCGAACATTCCGTAACCGGAAGCATCGAGCAGCGAAACATCAACAGTGATCGTATTGCTCGATACCGTAATGTTACTGTTCGGGCGCGCGGTCGGCGAGCTGAAAGCGAAGTCGCCGATGACAATGGCTTCCTCCGGTGGATTCGTAATCGTGTTGCCGGTAACGATGATGTTGTCATCGCCGCCATTGAGCCAGACGCCGTCGAATGCCGGGTTGGGCATCGTGTTGTTGGCAATGTTTCCGCCGAGAGTCCTGAACATCGCGACTTCGCCTCCGGGCAAATAGTTCCCGGTGACCTGGGCCAGGCCGTTGGACGTCTGCGTCTGTGAGATGGAAACGGCGCTGCCGTTGAACGGATCGGAGCCGACATAGTTACCCGTGATCGCAAGCGAGCTGTTGGTGTCGGTTCCCGGGACCAGGCGGTTAATCAGGACGCCGTCTCCCGAAGCGCTTCCTCCGATCTCAATCCGGTTGTGGTTGATCGTGGCATTGGAACCCGGGTAGGTGAATCCCGGTCCGGGGAAGGTATCCAGGAAGTTCGTGTGGATACCCGCCCATGTCGAACCCGTGCTGCGCGTGCCGACGATGCGATTGTTCTGGATAGTGAACACGGTTGTCGCGCCCGAGCCTTCCGGTAGGCCCCCGCCAATCAAGATGTGTCCCTCGTTGCTGGCGCTGCGAGTGAGGGTGAAGCCATCCACCGTGATCGTGTTCTTCACACTCAGGTTCACGGGGCCTTGAATGTTCGATTCATTCGCCAGATTGGTGCGAACGTCATTCCAACTGACATCGTCGGGATTAACCCCAACTTGGGCCCCTTGGAGCGTTATGGACTTGTTGATGTTTACCGTCTCGGGGTAGGTGCCGGCGCGGACGATGACTGTCCCGCCAACGGCGACGCCGTTCACGCCATCCTGGATCGTGGCGAATGAATCGCAGCCAAAGCTTGTCGCAGGTCCGGCACCGTCCGGATCGGTGCCTGGCGTTGTTCCCACCCAGTTATCATCCACATAGACGGTCGACGGAGCTACGCAGGGTGTTGCGGTCGGAGTCGCGGTAGCTGTAGCCGTGGCGGTAGCTGTAGGGGTAGATGTCGCTGTAGCAGTAGGGGTTGAAGTTGCGGTAGCTGTCGCGGTGGCGGTAGGCGTGGGCGACGGACAAACCACCGTTTCTGAGGCTGAGGCCGCGCCTGACCCATCGTTGCTGGTGGCAAAGCCGGCGGTGTTGTTGTAAACGCCGCAACTGTTGTTTGTCGTCGTGCTGACAACGTGCGCGGTAGTACTGGTATTAGCTGCGAGCGTTGTCGGGCTATAAACAAGGCTCTGGGTCGGCGGCGCGCCGCTTACCGACCATCCCGCGCTGCTGTTGCCCGCGTCAATCGTCCAACTAACGTTAGTTCCCGCCGGCAGACTATCGCTGACCTGAAGCCCCGTCGCCGCGCCCGCAGTGCTATTGGTCAACGTCACCGTGAAACCAATTTGGGACCCGGCGCTCACATTGGCGGCGTCCGCCGTCTTTGTGATGGAGACGGTGGGCACCGCGGAATTGCGCTCGTCCGCGCCAATGTCAGGCGTACTGGAGTTGCGGATCTGCAAATCCAGGTCATTCCAGGTGCCGGCCGCGGGATTGCCGGCGGCGATAGCCGGGCTGCCATTTTGAATGTGCAGGTTGACAGTCGCCGAGGCGCCGGTCGGGGTCACATAGAGTGGATCTGACGAGATGCTATTCGTGTCCTGGCCCGTGGCAGTCCGCCAGTTAGCTATAGTCGTTTGATCAACCAGGTTGAATTGACCGACGAAACCTGCCGTGCCCGTAACAAAGAGATCGTTGTAATTGCTCGTCAGGCCAGTCGGGTTAGGTGCGGTGCCGGCGACCCTGATCGCATAGTTCTTTCCAGCGCCGGAAGTCGTGCTGCGCGCGTTAAAGAGAATGTTGTCCTTGAAAGTGCGGGTGAGTGCCGCGGTGGTTGCAACATCGCTGAGTAAGCCATAGGTGTTGGTGGCAGAGGTAACGCTTGAGCCGCCGATATAGACGCTGTTGAAGTAGAAGTTGGAAGAAGCGCCGCCAGTGATGTCGCGGATGCCGATAAGGCTCAAATCACCGGTCTGGGAATTACCCGCCGCGTCGATGCCGAGGCGCACCGTGTTATTCCGCACCGTTGCCGCTCCCGCGCCTCTCTTGACGATGCCGAAGACCTGGTAGCCCGCTGTCGTAGAAGTCGCGGAGAGAGAATGGACAAAGTTGCGCTCCACCAGGTTCGCGTTCGACGAGAGCGTCAGGTCGAGCGCGTAGATCGCGCCAGCGCCGGCTCCGGCCGCCACGCTCAACGAATGCACCGTGTTATTGACGATTTCGCTAACGGTGGCGGGGGCGGTGCCCATGGCAATGCCACTCATCGCGACAGTCGCTCCGTTTGAGCTGCACGTCATGTTGCGAATGATGTTGCCGCTGGCGTAGATATCGTTGCTGCTGGTCTGGAGTCCGTATACGGCGTAGCTGCCGACAATGCTATCGGTAATGGAACCGGCCGCAGTGCCACCGATAGTGTTATTCGCCAGGGTAACTAATTGTCCGGCAGTGCCGCTGACCAGAATGCCTCTGAAGCCGACGGTAGTTCCACTCCCACCCGACCCGATCGTAATGCTCCCAAAGTTGTTATTCGAAATCGTGTCCGTAGAGAAGCTGAAATCGTAGATGCCGATAACAGGTGCTGTGTTGGCCGTGGTCGAAGTTTCAGCAATGACAATGCTGGATGAGCCATCAAGGCTTCCGAACGTGTTGCCCGCGACACCACCTATGTTGAAGACGCCCCCGGTGGTTCCGACCACCATGCCGATAAAAGCGGATGAACTGGTCGTTGTCACAGCACGGCTGCTGGTCTGATTGATCCCCGAGATAAGATTACCCTGGATACTTGTCGTAGTCGTTGTGCTCGTGCTCGGCGCATCGATGCCGCGGAATTCGTTCGACGAACCGTTGATGGTCGTTGTTCCAGTGCCATTGGCGGCGCCGAATCCGATCGTGTTATAACTGACGGTGGTAGAGGAGACGGTCGTGCCATTAAGCGTAATGCCCGCATAACGCAGAGCCGTGGTCGTAAATGTCCGCGTCGCCGTCTGGTAGAGGCGATTACTCTGGATAAGCCAGCTATCGTTATTTCCCTGAATACTGATGCCCGTTACCGACGCGCCACCAGTCCCAAAGAAGTCGAAGATATTACTGTTACTGAGAACATTTCCCGTGTTCGCTTTCGCGGCGGTTCCCAAGCTCATCACGCATTTGGTCGGCAGATTTGCGCCTGCGGGGCCGATGTTATTTCCAATAACGATATTATTATTGTTTCCTCCCGCGGCCGTTGATGTGCTGAAAAGAACGTTACCTCCGGCTGTCGCCGCCGA
>Ga0307470_10000012_pt1 | contig 141579 bp, 111 predicted proteins | sample atmos_gasesAM3C__FD_204565 | JGI IMG/M metagenome (GOLD analysis project Ga0307470, IMG submission 204565) | Hardwood forest soil microbial communities from Morgan-Monroe State Forest, Indiana, United States - atmos_gasesAM3C_05 | ecosystem: Environmental > Terrestrial > Soil > Temperate... | reverse complement strand
AATGTGCCCCTCAAGTGTGGCCAGAGGCTTGCGGCTGTCCAAGTCCCAGAGGATCACAGTCTGGTCTTCACTCGCCGAGGCCAGCCTCTTCCCATCCGGGCTGAAGGCGACGCCAAAGACTTGGTCCGTGTGCCCCTCCAGCGTGGCCAGCGGTTTGCGGCTGTCGACGTCCCATAGGATCACGGTGTGGTCCACACTCGCCGAGGCCAGCCTGTTCCCATCCGGGCTGAAGGCGACGCTATTGACCCGGCCGTTGTGCCCCTCCAGCGTGGCCAGCGGTTTGCGGCTGTCGACATCCCACAGGATCACGGTCTTGTCCTCGCTCGCCGTGGCCAGCCGCTTTCCGTCCGGGCTGAAGACCACGCCATTGACCGAGCCGTTGTGTCTGGTGCATGGAAACGACGTCGTTGAGATCGAAACCCTCGGGGAGCTCTGCGATGGGCAGCTTCAGATCGCCCGCCAGCCGCTGCGCGATCCAACGATAGAGAGGCACATCGCCATCGTCTTCCCGAACCGTGACGAGCTCCGGACCGATCACCGGAATCACCTTACGGTCATCAATGTAGTCCAGGAGGTTGTCCCAGAAATCCTCCTGCAAGTCGGGCATGGCCGCACACTCCTTGGAGACCTCTACTGGCGTGGTAGGTCTTTAATTATAGTCCGTGCCGCGCCGCGCTCAGCTTGCTTTTCTCACAACAGAGCGGAATCGCGGACACTGTGGAACGTCTCGAAGGTCCCCTGGCCGGACGTCCTGGGTTACTTTACGATTTCGAGCTCGTGGACGAGATCCAAAAGCTCGCGCCGGCGATGGCGAAACAGAAATATACCAAGAGCAACCTAATCGTTGAGGTGGATAGCTGCTATTCGCAAGGAATGTTCGCTCGCTACGCGGCTGGAGGTAAGTTGCGGCAGGAGTTGCCTGAGAACGTGAGCATCGCATGGTCGGCGGGAATTGACGACACTTGCGATGCGCCAGGCGACGATAGGACGCTCAAGACGCCCTGGACAAAAGGTTTCGAGAAGGCGTTTGAGGGCAATCAAGAGAACGAGAAGAAACAACGAGCGTGGAGAAGGCTCACAAGTCGGCGGCTGAGGCCGGCCGTCATGCCGGCTATCTGCCCAATCCGCAGACACCGCCCGTGATCTTGGCAACTCCAAAATAACGGACGCATCGACTCTGAACATCGCCGCAAGTTGCAGGACCGATCCCGAGTCACACAGAGGTCACGGAGTCCGTGCTCTCTGTGTCTCCGTGGTGAAATCGGCTTTCACGGGATCGCACGGGAGTGGCGCTTTTTGGCGCCGCCCTCCCTTTCCGGCTACCAGGTAGGGGTCCTTCGGCGTCCTCCGCCGCGACGTTGATCTGAGCAAGCATCAACAGATCGGGCGCGGCGGAGCCTGCCCTGAGCGAAGCCGAAGGGGCAGCCTCAAGATGACAGCGTTTTTGACGACAGGCCGGCCACCTACAATATCCGCGGCGCCGAATCGTCTACATAAGTAGATGAACGCGCTTACGATCGTCGGGATGGCGGAAGAGCAGGACCGGCGCATTTCCGGGACGGTGGCCCGTGAGGGGTCGCGGCTTCGGGCGTTCATCGCGCGGCATGTGCCGGACGCCAGCGATGCGGAGGACCTTCTGCAGGAGGTCTTCTACGAGCTGGTGGAGGCGGTGCGGATGATGAAGCCGATCGAGCAGGCGGGGGCATGGCTGTTCCGGGTGGCCCGTAATCGAATCATCGATCGCTTTCGCAAACGGACGCCGGAGAGGCAGGGCGATGTCTCCATCGACGACGAGGCGTTGGCGCTGTACGAGCTGTTGCCGTCACCCGAGGCGGGGCCGGAGGCGGAGTACGCACGGGGTGTGCTGCTGGACGAGCTCGATGCGGCGTTGGAGGAGCTCCCCGAGGAGCAGCGCGAGGTGTTTGTGGTGCACGAGCTGGAGGGGCGCAGCTTCAAGGAGCTGGCCGCGGAGACGGGCGTGAGCGTGAACACGCTGTTGTCGCGCAAGCACTACGCGGTGGTCCACCTGCGCCGGCGGCTGCGCGAGATCTATGACGAATTGAACGACTGATCAAGGAGAAACGACAGATGAGACGGAATCGGGTAGCTCGTGTCCTGATGTTCGCGCCGCTGGTGATCATTGGCTTCGCGGTGTTCGGTTTCGTGGTGATGAGCCTGTGGAACTGGCTGATGCCTTTGCTGTTCGGCCTGCGGGCGATCACGTACTGGCAGGCCTTCGGTGTGCTGATCCTCAGCCGCATCCTGTTCGGCGGCCTGGGCGGGCGCCCGGGATACAGGGCTCGCCAGCGAATCTGGGAGCGCTTGACGCCCGAGCAGCGGGAGAAGTTCCGCGACGGGATGCGGCATCGGTGTGAGGAGTTTCAGGAGAAGGCGACGGAGGGGTGAGGGTGTAGGGGAGTGGGACATATGCACGTAAGCTCAATCCACGATGCCCAGGCCGTGATAGCGGCCAAAGATGATTGCCAGGGGTGCGAGCGTTTTTTGCGAGCACCCCTGGTTGCAGGTCAACTCATCTCGTGCCGCGTCAGCGACACTGGAATGACAGTAGGGCGATGACGCTCCAGTGCCGCTGACGCGGCACACATCCATGGGGCTCGTTACCAGGGGTGCTCGCAAAAAGGCGCTCGCACCCCTGGCTATCGTCTTGCCGCCGCTATCGCGGCGCTTGGCCGTTGGTTCAAATGAATTAACGGAAGAAAGCGACGAGATAATTGATCGGAGAGGTGTCTGAAACGACCGTCATTGAGGGAGGGCGAGATCAAGATCTCGGCGGTCGTGGGCGAGATCCTTCTTCCGTGTATTGAAGGTACGCCTGGCGCTGCTTGAGGAACGCTTCGGTTTCCCATATCGAGAAATCGAGCAGTTGCCCAACCTGGTCGCGAGTCAATGTGCCGTCGCGGTAGCCCTCAAGTGCCACAGCCTCGAGCGCGCCCCGTGAGACATCGGGCCAGGCGCTTTCGAGTTGCTTCGCGATTTCCTCGGGTAATTCGACAGCGATCCTGGTCACCCTTTGATTTTTATCCCATGTCGGCGCAGTGCTCACTGCGATGCCGCGGGCGCGTCCGTCTGCGTGCTGTTCACGGAACCATGCATAGCCAGCCGCTTCAAAATGGCCGTCGCCAGCCGTCGAGAAGCCTCGAGCTTCTGATCGAGTGGGGCGGAACCGCCTACGCTGATGCGCACGATCGTTCCATGGCGCAGGACGTGGAGCGCGCTGGCGATGGGCGTGCCTGACCATACGGCGTCGTCGCCCAGTCCCGCTATGTGCATGGCATTGGCGTGATGGTCGTCGTCGTCGCGATCGCGGTCGTCGTCCTTCTTCGCCGAGACCGCGTCATGCGCTTTCCAGTAATCGAGAACAGACGATCGATCGGTGGCCGTGCTGGGGCGCATGAGAGTAATGCTCACCGACTTCTCGAAGGACGGCAGCCGGTAAAAGCATTGCGAGACAGATAGTGAGCCCTGGGTCTTCGTCGACAGTCTTGCCTCGGAGAACTCCTGGCCCTGCGCCGCGGCGAGGTCGGTCTTGAGCAGTACGTCGCAAGCGGTCGGGGGCGGCGCGGAGAATGCCGGCGTGGCAAAGGCGAGCAGGGCCGCGGCAAGGAGAAGTTGTTTTTTCATGGTGCCCTCAAAAGAGAGTGCGGGCTCCCCACGTTGTCGACGTGGAGAGCCCGCGTTGGTACGTGCCCGCTACCTCACTGTCACTGTCGCCGTGCCGGCCGGCGATGCGCAGCCCTGGGTCGTGATCTCGGTGACCGAAAGGCCTGTCTGACCCTTCGTCCCCGCGCTGAAGGTGATCTTGCTCGTGCCGGCGCCGGCAGTGATCGTGCCGTTGGTGATGGCCCATGAATAGCGGCTGCCCGCATGAGAGGCAACCGAAGCGGTCAAGCCGCTCTGGAGTTGGTGCGCCGTCGCGGGCGCGGTGATCGTCGGTTTGGCCGGGTTGGCGCCGACCGAGACCTGCGCCTGTGCCACGTTCTTGCTCGTTGCGCCTCGGGAGCAAGTTGCGGTCAGAGAAGCCACAAAGTTTCCGCTGCTGGTATAGGTGTGCGTCGCCGTCGGCCCGGACTGGCTCACCGGAGTCGATCCGTCGCCGAAGTTGAACGTGTAGGAAGTGAGTGGATCGCCCGCCGCATCGAACGATTGCGAGCCGTCGAAGTTGACGGTCAGCGGTTGGCAGCCGACGTTCGGCGTTGCCTGGATCACCGCGAACACCGGTCCGTCGGGACGGCAGAAGCCATTGCCGCGGAGCGTGTAGGCGCCAGCGTTCGTGCTGTCGACGTTCTCGAGAAGGCCGCCTCCGATTCCGGCCGGCTGCGCGCCGAGGAGCAGCGTCGTTTTCGCGGACATGCCGTTCAACTGGCTGCCTGCTCCCAGGTTCACCGTAAACGGAAGATCGCTGGAGCCGATGGCTGGCGCGAACTGGATGGGCTTGGACGTGTCAAGGATGATGATGATCGAGTTCGTATTGAAGTTGAAGGCGCCGGTCACTCCGGTCGAGCCTTCGCCCGCCTCCGTCGACCCGCTCAGGTAGCCGTACCCGAACTTCCCATTCGGCGCCGTGGCGTCATTCGTATCCGCCTCGACGAAGATCGTGTGAAGAACACCGTTGGTGTCCGGAACGTTGAAGTGGACCTCCCACTCCGAGTTCGGCTGCAGTTGCGGGAGCTGCGAGAGGTTGGAGACCTGAATGGTGAAGACGACCGACGACGAGCTCACGGGCGATGGATACGGCTCGGCCACGTCCACTTCCGTGATGTCGAGAGCGGCGTTTGCCGGCGCCTCGGCCTGATTCCCGACGGGGCTTGTGCCGATGGTGACACCCGGCAGATTGCAGGGGCTCTGCGTCGAAGCGACGGAAGCGACCGACGCGATCTCAGCGCAGTGACCACCGGTTCCGGCGCTGTTGGTCGCCGTGACGTAGTAGTAATAGGTTGTCTTTGCCGCGACCTTCGTGTCGGCAAAGGTCGTTCGGGATGCATCGACGGCGGCGTAGAGCACTTCATTGCCCGATGAGGTGCCGCGATAGATGTTGTACTTCGTGATCGCGGCGCCGCCGTTGTCTGGGGCTTCCCAGCTCAGATTGATCTGGCCGGTGACTGGATTGACATCGGCCGCATCGAGTTTCGGAGTGGCCGGCGGACCGACGAGCGGTGGATCATAGGCCGCAAACATGCGCAGTCCGCCGGACTGCCGGGCGATGACGGCCTTCGAGGCTTCGGATTCGGCGTACGGGGGACCGTGGAGCGTGGCTGTGGCCGCGGTGCAATTCGCCGAGGCGAGACAGCCTTTGGCGAATGCCACCTCCAGCCGGCCCTGACTGTCGATCCTCATGTCATTGAAGTCGAGGAGATTGCGGCAGGGGTTGCTGCCTCCCGAGGTCCAGATGCAGCCGAGCTGCACCGGATCGCTCGGGGTGACATCGAGCGTCGTCCAGGTTTTGCCGGTGTCGAATGAACTGGCGATGTAGAGATGCCACACGCCCGGGAAGCTGGCGCTTTGTGAATCGCCGGCGGTCGTGGTGCCGACAAAGCCGACCGCGGCGCGGCCGGCATCGCCTGCCGTGGAAATCACGAAGTCGGCGTTCTGGATGTTGAAAGTTGCGCCGACGTCAAACGGGGTGCTCCACGTGGTGCCGTGATCGGCGGAGACGGAGACATAGGGATGGTTCGTTTTTCCATCGAGCCAGATCAGGTAGACGTTGTTCGCGGCGTCGATGGCGACGGAGGGATCGAGGTTCTGCGAGTCGGTCGAGTTCGGAACCGCCGAGAAGTTCCAGGTCACGCCGTTGTCCTGGGTGAAGGCCACGCCGGGACCGGCGGAGCAGGATCCCGAGGGGACGTAGGCTGTGCCATCCGGCCCGACCTTCACGTGACCGTGAATGCTGCCGTTCGCGGCACATTGCGCAGTCTGGTAGATCGGTACGCCCGGTCCGAAGGTCAGGCCTCCGTCGAGGCTGACCGAACACTGCGCCTCGGGTGCGATGTCCTGACCGCAGTAGTAAATCGCGTGAGAATAGACGACGCCCGGATTCGCCGGTGAGGACGCGTACGCGCCGCCGCCAAGGGTTTCGTGATCCGGTCCGCCCGGAATTCCTCCGCCCTGCGCCGGAGTCCAGGAGGCGCCGTCATTATCCGAATAGGCCATGAAGCTGTTGCCCTCGAAGCCGATGAGGTCGAGGGAGAAGACACGGCCGGTCGTTGAGTCGACGAAGCCGATGGGATCGGAAAAAACGAACTGCTGGACCAGCGGGGTCGAGACGTCGTCCCACTGATGTCCGGCGGGGGAGGAGCAGTCGTCGAAGCTGACGCGCAGGGTGTTGGGACCGGACTGGAAGAAGCTCACCCCACCCTGATTCACGGTGCCGTGTTTGAGCGTGGGATCTTTGGCTGTCCAGTCGATGCCGATGGAGGGCTCGCCTGCGTTCTCACCCAGACCGGCAGGCGACATGTAGGTCTGGAAGCGTGCCGCACCGGGGTTTGGCGGCGGCAGAGTGAACGTTGGCTTGGGTACCAGTTGCACCGTAGCGGTGTAGCTGAATCCCTGAGGATTGAACGGGACCACCTGGACGGTGTACTGCGTTCCATCGGACGGAATGGGGAGCGTCGTCATGCGCGGCGATGCATTCCCGGAAAAGGCAGAGGCGATGACGTTGCCGGCGGAATCGTACACATAGAGGTCGAATTCGGACTGGTCGGTCGGATTATTCGCATCCGGCCAAGTCACCGTGAACTGGATGTTGTTCGTGGCGGCCAGCGTGGAAGCAGCGGTCATCAGGGTAAAGAAGTCGCACTGGTTAGTGCTGAGCGGAGCTCCCGGCACGGTCGGTGTGCTCGTGCAGGTCGGCGTGGTGGGAACCGAGACCGCGAGGTTCAGAATGCTGGTCTGGGCTGAGGAGTTGGGGACGATGAACGGGCCATCGGAGAAGGTCACTTTCGGACTGGCAACCGAAATGGTTCCGCTGCCGACGCTCGTACCATAGGGGGGAGATCCAAGCGATTGACCGGATGCAATGGCCGGGAACAACAACGATGCAATGATCAACGACGACTGCGCTAGCTTCTGCCACGACCTCATAGCCTTCTCCTTTGTCAGCGAAACGACCCCAATGTGGTAGTGTTACTCTCTGCAAATGACAGTGCTGTAGCCAGAAAGCAAATGGAATGCCAGCGTTGCTTGCGATATCCGGTAGTAACGCTTCCGATGATCGGAGTGTCACCTTGACGAAGTGACGGGTATCACCCTAGGATGCGGGTGTGACGGATCTCGACCACGACAGTACGCAGACATCACGGCAGAGGCTGATGGCTGCCGCCAAGATGCTGTTTGCGCAGCACGGTTTCGAGCGGACTTCGACTGCCTCGATCGCCCGCGAAGCGGGGACTTCCGAGTCGCAACTGGTGCGCTATTACCACACCAAGACCGGCTTGCTGGAGGCAATCTTCAATGCCTGCTGGCAGACGCTCACGCCCGAGATTCAGCAGGTGGTCATGGGGGCGACGGACGCGCGCGAAGCTCTGGCCGGCGTGCTGGAGCACGTCACCGAGGCCTTCGGCCGTGATCCCGATCTGGCGTTCCTTCTTCTGTTGGAGGGACGTCGCGTGCGAGGCGAGTCCTCCGAGATCGTCCTGTCGCAGGGGTTCATCGATTTCGCGAACCTGATCCGTCTCCTGGTTCAGAGGGGCAAGAAGGACGGTACCTTCCGCGCTGAGTTGAGCGACGAAGCGATCGCCTCGGCCATCCTCGGTGCCACCGAAGGGATGATCCGCGACCGTCTCATGGCGCAGCGGTCAGGCAAGGAGGATCCGTTTTCCAATGCCGAGATCCGGGCGATCTTTCTGGCGTTTCTTGCCGGTCTGCGACAGCCGGATTAGTCCTACATCACATTCCGGCCAACCCACCACGCGATCGTGACGATGACCGCACTCCAACCAGTGACCGGGTGGGTGGCGAAGCGGCGGGAGATCGAGGCGATCGCGCCGAAGGGGACGACCACGAAAAGCATGGCGTTGAGACGGAAAGCGCCGGCGACGTCGCCGTGCAGCAGGTGGTGCAGCGCGCGTGTCGTTCCGCAGCCCGGGCATTGCAGGCCCGTCAGCGCGTGAAAGACGCAGGGCGGGTAACCGTGTACGGTGGCCGGGTCGAAGCGATAAAGGATCATCGCGCCAACAGCGAGAACGCCGGCCAGTACGCTAATGAGCGCCGTTGAAGCCGTTCGCGAAACCGATAATCGCATAGATGATCACTGTCAACACGCCACAGCCGAAGCCGACCCAGCTCCAGATCCTGGCCAAGCGCGCCGACTCCTGCGCGCCGCGGATATCGCCGGCGGCGAGTTTGGAGTTGACCTGCGCGGCGTAGATGATGGCCACGATTCCCGCCGGGACACAGCAGCAGAGCGTGATCAGGATCGACGTCACCAGGTAGTTCTCAATCTTCGGCGGCGCGGCGAAGGATGGCGTGGCCGTGCCGCAACTGGGGCAGATGTTCGTTCCGTCGGGACGGCTCGTTCCGCATTGGGTGCAGTACATCAGTGCTGTACTCCTTCCGGGTACTCCACGAACTTGCCGCCGGAGTAGACGATGTCGCAGTCGAAATTGGTGGTGGTCTTCTCCGGTCCGGCGAGGACCTCGAGCAGCGAGTCATGCTCGAAATGGCCGTCCCTCCCCGGGCTGCCGATGATGTACCCGACGCACTTGTCGCTCCCTGGCGCGGTGGCGTCCTTCAGGCAAGTGTACTGAAGCCCGAATCCCCAGCCATCGACGCCCGGTACGGCCTTGATGTACTTCGGAACGAGCGGGTCGCGCAGATCGACAGGGGCGACGCCCTTCGGATACTCGTTGTTGTCGGCGCTGTAGGACTCCAGCGCCATTCCGAGCGACATGATGTCGGCCATCGTGCGCTTCTGCCTGGCCCGCTGTTGCGCCGTGAGTATGTTGGGGATGGCGATGGCGGCCAGGATGCCGATGATGGCGATGACCACCAGGCCGCCGACGATGACGATCAGCACGACCATCGCGGTGTTCGTCGACTTCGCTCCCGCCGCCGGGCGCGGCGCGCCGTTACTCGGGTTTCCGCACCGCGGGCATGGAGTGTACGAAACGGCATCGACCGCATTGCCGCAATAGGCGCAGTACTGCATGGTTGCCCCCTTCGATTCGGTAACGGTTTGGAGGGGAGCATTGTAGCTGTTTGCTGTGGTTAATCGTGGGCGCCCCCGCCCTCGGCGGCGAGACGCCGCCGAGCCAGCCGGCGCGGACGCCAGCGCTCCAGCCGGCGAGACGCCAGCGCTCCAGCCGGCGGGACGCCAGCGCTTCGGGCGTTCAGCTACACTTCCGCGGCAATGAAGACGCTCATTCGGATTCTTCCGCTGCTCGCTGCGGCTTCCGCGTTCGCTCAATCCACCGCCGACACGATCATCGCGCGTGAGCTGCAGACGTCGCGCTCCTACGAGACGCTGAGCCACCTGACCGACGACATCGGCGCCCGGCTCACGGGATCGAAGGGTGCGGCGCTGGCGGTGAGGTGGACGACGCAGCAGTTCCGCGAGTGGGGCATTCCGGTGTCGAACGAGCCGGTGAAGGTGCCGCACTGGGTGCGGGGGCGCGAAGAGGCTCAGCTTCTGTCGGCCGCGAATCAGAACATCGCTCTCACCGCGATCGGCGGAAGCGTGGCCACGCCGGCGGCGGGCATTACGGCCGATGTGATCGAGGTCGATTCGTTCGACGACCTGAAGACGCTGGGGACGGCCAAGCTGCGCGGCAAGATCGTTTTCTACAACAACCCGATGGACATGGATCTTGTACGCGCTCATCGCGCATTCGAGGCATATCGCATCGCGGTGGCGTTTCGCGGCGCTGGTGCCAGCAGGGCCGCGGAGTACGGGGCCAAGGCGATCGTGATCCGCTCGGTCGGATCGGCGTCGCTGCGCACACCGCACACGGGCGCGCTTCGCTACGACCCGAAGCAGCGGAAGATCCCTGCCGCGGCGATGACCGCGGAGGATGCCATGCTGGTGCATCGCCTTCTGGCCCGAGGCAGGCGCGTCCGGATGCACATGGTGCTGACGCCGAGGACGCTGCCGGACGTCGACTCGGCCAACGTCATCGCCGAATTGCGGGGGAGTGAGAAGCCGGAGGAGATCGTCCTCATCGGTGCGCACCTCGATTCGTGGGATCTCGCCACCGGCGCGATCGACGACGGGTCCGGCGTGGCCATGGTGATGGAGACGATGCGGCTGCTGAAGGAGATGAACCTGCGCCCGCGCCGCACGATCCGTGCGGTGTTGTACATGAATGAGGAGAACGGTCTCCGCGGCGGGCTTCAATATGCGAAGGACCATGGGAAAGAAACACACATTGCCGCGATCGAGACGGATGCCGGAGGCGCGGCGCCAACCGGCTTCACGACGACGCTGAAGGGCGATGCGTTGGCGGCGTTGGAGGCGCGTACGAAGCCGCTGGCGGCGTTGTCGTCGAACCGTTTCGAAGTGGCCGAGGAGGCGGGCGCGGACATCGATCCGCTGACCTCCGCGGGCGTGCCCGGCTTCGGCCTGGTCCCGGAGCCGCTGCACTATTTCGATTACCACCACACCAACGCCGACACGCTCGACAAGGTCGATCCGAAAGAGCTGGCGCAGGACACGGCCGCGATCGCGGCGCTGGCGTGGATATTGGCTGATTGAATCTACGACTGCGCCGCGTTGTCTGCGCTTCGCGCGTTGTCTGCGGCGCTTCGCGCGCGTTGTCTGCGGCTTCGCCGCGTTGTCGGTTTTCGGCGGGATTGTTGTGGCACAGACACTTTTGTCTGTGCGGAGCTCGCCGAGGCTCAAGATGGCAAGGCCTTGGCGACGGCGGCTCCGGCCGGGGCACAGACAAGAGTGTCTGTGCCACATCGCTCCCGGCTTGCGGCGCGCAGCGAAGCCGACAACCGACCACGCGCCGCGTAGCGGTGCAGACAACGCGCGGAGCGCAGACAACGCGCAAAGCGCGATAATCCGCCATGCGAAACGACATCCTCGGCGGCGCGACGACCTTCGTCGCCATGGCTTACATCATCGTCGTCAATCCTGCCATTCTGAAAGCAGCGGGACTGCCCGTGGGCGCGAGTACCGTGGCCACGATCGTCGTCGCCGCGGTTGGCTCGATCCTCATGGGGCTCTACGCGAAGAGGCCTATCGCGGTCGCGCCGTACATGGGGGAGAACGCGTTCATCGCCTACGGTCTGGCGGCGCTGGGAATCACCTGGCAGCAGCGGCTTGGGTCGGTCTTCGTCAGCGGGGTGTTGTTTCTCGTGATCACGCTGATCGGATTGCGAGGGTGGCTGGCGCAATCGATTTCGCAGAGTCTGAAGTACAGCTTCGCCGCCGGTATCGGACTGTTTCTCGCCTTCATCGGGCTGACGGAAACCGGCATCGTCGAGAGCGGGACGGGCGTCCCGATGAAGATCGGGAATCTGCACAGCCCTCAGGTGCTCCTGGCCATCAGCGGATTCATCGTGATGATGGCGTTGATGCGCTTGCGGGTGCGGGGCGCGATCCTCATTGGCATCGTCGTCACCGCGGTGGCCGGCATCCTCCTCGGCTTCGGGCATGCGCCGCGAGCCCTCTTCGCCATGCCGTTTACGGGTGACTACAGCCTCGCGCCGATCGCGCTGCAGCTCGATATCCGAGGGGTGCTGCGGCTGTCCTTTCTGCCGATCCTGCTCACGCTGTTTCTCATGAGTTTTCTCGATACGCTCGGGACTCTCGTCGGCGTCGGAGCGGCTGGCGGGATGCTCGACGCGGATGGAAACTTTCCCGAGATCGAGAAGCCGATGACGGTCGATGCCATCTCCTGCTGCATCAGCGGGCTCCTCGGCACGTCCACCAGCGGTGCATACATCGAGTCGGCTGTCGGCATCCGCGAGGGAGCGCGGACGGGTGTGGCCGCCATTACGACGGGCATTCTCTTCGCGCTGTCGCTCTTCTTCGTGCCGCTCGTCGAACCTCTGCAGCAACTCCGCTTCGCCTACGGACCGGCGCTCATCGCTGTCGGCGCGCTGATGCTCGAGTCAGTGCGCAAGATCGAGTTCGACGACCTCACGGAGCTCGTGCCCGCCTTCGCCACCATCGCCATGATGGTCTTCACGTACAACATCGCCAACGGATTGACTGCCGGTCTCGTGCTCTATCCGCTCATGAAACTCCTGGCAGGGCGGCCACGTGAGATCAGCGGCGGCTCGATCGTTCTGGCGATGCTCTGCGGCGTCTACTACATCTTCGGGCTGCCGCACTGACGGGCAACAAAAAGCCCCGGCCGAAGCCGGGGCTTTCGTTACAACCGATGGAGCAGGTGACTAGAAGCGCGCGCCGATCGAGTAGAGATACGTGCGCGGGAGCTGGTAGTTGCCGTTCTGCGAGAAAGTTGTGGCGCTACCGGTGGACTGACCGAACGAGGGTCCAAGCTGGTAGTTGGCGCCCAGCGAGGTGCAGGTGGCCGCCGTGGCGTTTGTCGGACACTGGATCGGAGTCTGCGTGAACGGATTAAACGCAAGCAGGCCGTGACCAGCGTTCTGGTTCGTGAAGACGGTGGTGTTGCCGCCGATGTTTGCCTGGTGGTTCAAGGCGTTCCGGATTTCAGCCTTGGCGAAGAGGGCAAAGTTGTGAATCGGCAGCTCGTAGTTCATGGCGATGTCGGTGGAGATGACGCTGTTCCAGCGGTACGCGCCACGAGGGCTGAAGAAGTAACCGACCGTCGCCAGGCCGACCTGGTTGGCGGAGAGGGGAGCGTACTGATGGGCAGGATCGCGCGGTGAGCCATCGGGATAGATGGTCGCGCTGCCTGTCGGACAGAGGGCGACCGTCGAATTGTTCAGCACGTTGCCGTTCAACGGCGTTGCGCCGCCCGAACATAGATAAGAGGACAACATTGTGATCGTACCGGACGCCGAGAACGGAGTGCCGGAGTCGTAGCGCTCGATCACGCCGAGGTTGAAGTGTCCGATCTTGGTTCCGACATCGTAGGTTGTCCACACGCGCAGCTTGTGGCGCGTATCGGCCTGGAGGTACCCGATCGGAGCATTGGCCGCGAAGTTCTGGAACTCCTTGAAGGCCACACTCGTGCTTGCATAGGTCACAGGACCCGAGCCGCTCGTTTCACCTTCCACGTTGCCGGTGAGCTTGGAGTAGGTGTAGTTGCCGCCCACACCGAAGCCGGCCGGAAGTGTGTACGAACCCTGGAACTGCGCGCCCCAGTACTTACGATCCGGAACGTCGGAGTTGCCGATGATATTGAGATTGGCCGGAACGCCGGTGGCGGGATTGATCACGGTGTTTCCTGCGACGTCAAACTGGGCGTAGAAGTCTTTCCAGTCGCGATGGATGTAATCGGCGCGGAAGAACCCTTTGCCGATCTGTGTGCCGGCGCCGACCGTGACCTCTTGCAGGTTCGGTGACTTGATGCCCTGGTTCTGCAGGAAGGTATTGAACCCCGGGATGCTGGTCGAGAAAGGCGTGCGGTTGGTGAAGCCGTTGTCCAGGAACCACTGGAAGGCCTGCTGGAGAGCAGCCCGGGTGTCCTGATACGGGGCCGCCGGTCCGCCGTAGAGGAACTGGTAGGTAGCGGGGTTGCCGGCGGCGGAGCCGCTGCCGGACACCGTCTCAGCGAGACGGCCGACGTACGTACCGTAGTTGGCATCGACGCGCAGGCGGCCGTTGCCGAAGACGTCATAGATGATGCCGAGGCGCGGACTGGCCGCGCTGTCCTTGGAGATGCCGTGGCCGGCGCTGTCGACGGCATCGTTCTTGTCGTAGCGCGCACCGAGGTTGAAGGTGAAGTGCTGGTTCAGGTCCCACTTGTCGTTGATGAACTCCGAGGTGGTCTTGAGATTCGAGCCGAGCGACGCGAACGCGACCGGGAACCAGACAAAACGGTCGGAGGGGCCGAGTGAAATCTGCACGGTGCCGTCCGCCAACTGCTTGGGCACGTTGGTGCGGATGTCGTAGCGGAAGTCAGTGGGCGACTGGAAGTTGTTCGAGAGGCGCTGCTCCGCCCAGTCGTCGTAACCGATTACCACGTTGTGGGTGCCCAGCGACTTCGTGCCGAGGAAGTAACGGCCCTTGACTTCCCATTCCTTGTTGTTGCGCAGCTCAGCGCCGCAGCTTCCGCAGAAGTACGGGGCGTTGGCGGTGACGCCTGTGACGAGCTGGTCGAGAACCGGGCTGCCCTCGGCGAGGTACGCCGCCGTGGGGTTCGGCTGATGCGCGGGGGTGTTGCCGCCGAAGCCGACGAACGCGAAGTACTTCTTCGCGTAGTCGCCCTCGAGCAGGAAGTTGTTCGTGATGACGCCGTTGTAGTGCAGCGTCTTGAACCAGTTCGGATTCTCGACGCCAGCGGTGTTGATCGAGCGGAGGTCGAGGCATCCGATCTGGCAGTTCTTGTCGCCCTTGATGTTATTGGTCAGGTACGACCCGACGATCGAGTGCTTCTGGGTGAGGTTCGCCGTGGCCTTGTACTCGTCGCGCGGCTGGTTGGTGGTGATCGTGTAAGCGCCGATGGCCGGGTTCGGCAGCGTCGAGACCGCGACCAGATTGGACGAGGATTCGATCTTGGCCTGGCGGCTGGCCACGAAGAACCACAGACGATCGCGGATGATGCGTCCGCCGAGGGTCTCTTCGTACGTGTTGTTGGTGTGGTCGACCGGGGTTGCCTGTGTGGAGACGCTCAAGGCCGTCCACTTCGGGTTGTCGAGCGAGTCGCGGACCGAGCCGCTGAACTCATTGCCGCCCGACTTCGTGATCGCCGAGACCACGCCGCCGGTGAAGCGGCCGAACTCGGCCGAGATGCCGGCGGTGAGGACGGTCGTCTCCTGGATGGCGTCCTCGATGTAGAGGGCGTGCGGCTGACCGCGGAGGTTCTCGTTCACGACGGCGCCGTTCACGAGATAGAGGTTGTCGTAAGACATGGCACCGGAGATCGTGTTGCCGTTCACGCCGTTGGTCACACCGGGCGAGAGAGCGGCCTGGGCAGCGGGGTTGCGAGCCATCGGCAGTTGGTTGACCGTGGCCTGCTTGTAGTTGCTCTGAACCTGCGGCGTCTCCATCACGGTGGTCTGATTGGCTGTGACGGTGATGGCCTCGGTGACGGTGGCCACCTTCATGTCCGCGTCGAGACGGGTGGTCTCCACGAGGTTTACCTGGGTGTTCTTGACGACGTCGGTCAGACCCGACAGCGAGAACGTGACTTTGTACTTACCAGGCGGGATGGCCGAGAAGTTGTAGTCGCCATCCTCGTTCGAGACCGTGGTGCGGCTTCCCTGCAGGACCGGCGACGTAACCGTCACTGTCACACCAGGAAGCTTGGATCCTGCTTGCGTGACCGTGCCGGTCAAGGCCCCGGTCGTGCCCTGCGCGAATGCGCCGGCCGCGACCAGGAGCAGCAGGAAGAAACAGATTGTAAATCGTTGTAGCTTCATCGTTCCTCCTCGATTCTCCTCGAAAAAAGTTACAGTTGGACTGCGCTGATCACTGCACATGACGAACCGATTTATGCAAATGGACCCTTGGACTTCAAGTTGTTGTGTAATAAGGACTTCTATTTGTTGATGGCGGTATTTGGCAAGTCTCGCGATTCAACGATTTGAACCGCCGCACCGGTTCGCCGCATCGGGCGGCTTCCGGGCGATGCGGCTCGACCGCGAAAAGAACCTTAGGCATCGTTGATGGTGCTTTGGACCCCCTGGTTCGGCGGTTGGACAGCCGCCATCTTGCTGCCAATCTCCGGGATGGCGGCATCCTACGCGCGGAGGCGACGGGTTGCAAGCAGGGGGTGGGCCGGAGCGCTGGCGTCCTCGCCGGCTGGCCCGGCGCCGTCTCGGCGCCGCGGAGGCAAGACCCTCCGACTGCGCGCGGCGGCGAGGACGCACGCCGAGCCAGCCGCCGAGACGGCAGCGCTCCGTGCCCCCTACCTCGTCATCTGCCGGTAGCGGATCCGATGCGGTTGATCAGCCTCGGCGCCGAGGCGCTTGCGCTTGTCTTCCTCGTACTCGCTGTAGTTGCCGTCGAACCAGACCACGCGGCTGTCGCCCTCGAATGCGAGGATGTGAGTGGCCACGCGATCGAGGAACCAGCGGTCGTGCGAGATCACGATCGCGCAGCCGGCGAAATTCTCGAGCGCCTCTTCGAGCGCGCGCATGGTGTTGACGTCCAGATCGTTCGTCGGCTCGTCGAGCAGCAGGACGTTTGCCCCCTCTTTCAACATCTTGGCGAGATGAACGCGGTTGCGCTCTCCGCCGGACAGTATCCCCACCTTCTTCTGCTGGTCGGAACCGGAGAAGTTGAAGCGGGCCACGTACGCGCGCGAGCTCATCTCCCGCGGGCCCAGCAGCACGAGCTCGGTACCGCCAGTGATCTCTTCGAAGATCGATTTGTCGGGATCGAGCGTCCGGTTCTGGTCGATGTAGCCAAGCTTCACCGTCTCGCCGACGCGGATCGTGCCCGTGTCCGGCGGCTCCTGTCCGAGGATCATCCGGAACAGGGTGGTCTTGCCGGCGCCGTTCGGACCGATGACGCCGATGATGCCGCCCGGCGGAAGCTTGAACTCCATCTCGTCGATGAGCAGCGTTTCACCGAATGCTTTTCGCACGTTGTCCGCTTCGATGACGATGCCGCCGAGGCGAGGGCCGGCCGGAATGTAGATCTCCAGATCCTGAACCTTTTCCTGCGTCTGCTGGCTGAGCAGCTCTTCATACGACGTGATGCGCGCTTTGCCCTTGGCGTGACGGCCTTTCGGCGACATGCGGATCCATTCGAGCTCGCGCTCGAGGGTCTTCTGCCGCTGCGACTCCGCCTTTTCTTCGTGCTGCAAGCGGGCCTGCTTCTGCTCCAGCCACGACGAGTAGTTGCCCTTGAACGGGATGCCTGCTCCGCGATCGAGCTCCAGAATCCAGCCGGCCACGTTGTCGAGGAAGTAGCGGTCGTGGGTGACGGCGATGACGGTGCCGGGGTATTGCTGCAGATGTTTTTCCAGCCACTCCACCGACTCGGCGTCGAGATGGTTGGTCGGCTCGTCGAGCAGGAGGATGTCGGGCGCCTGGAGCAACAGCCGGCAAAGAGCCACGCGACGTTTCTCGCCGCCGGAGAGGATGCCGCAGAGCGTGTCGCCGGGCGGGCAGCGCAGCGCATCCATGGCCATCTCCAGCTTGGAGTCGAGGTCCCATGCACCGGCGGCGTCGAGCTTGTCCTGGACCTTGCCCTGCCGATCCATCAGCTTGTCCATGTCGGCGTCGGGATCGGCGAAGGCGTTGTTGATCTCGTCGAACTCCTTGAGCAGGTCGATGACCGGCTGGACGCCCTGTTCGACGATCTCGCGGACGGTCTTCGCCGGGTCGAGCTGCGGCTCCTGTTCGAGAAATCCGACCGTGTGACCGGGAGAGAGAATCGTCTCGCCGAGGAAGTCGTGGTCCGTGCCGGCCAGGATGCGCAGCAGCGAGGATTTGCCTGATCCGTTCAAGCCGATGACGCCGATCTTCGCGCCATAGAAATAGGAGAGGTAGATGTCCTTGAGGACCTGCTTCTTCCCGTGAAACTTCGACACTCCGACCATCGAGTAGATGATCTTGTTTGGTTCGGTATTGGTGGCCATGGGGCGCGGATTGTAGTGGAAGCCGGCACGGCCGGCAGCGTTGGTCGCCCAAGGCTCGGCCAACGGAGCGCACGGAACGTTCTGCCCGCGCAGTCTCCTGGGAGCCCTGCGCGGCAGAACGATGAGATGAAGATGGTGGCCGTGCCTTGGGCAACCAACGCTGCCGGCCGTGCCGGCTACACCGCCACCCGCGCGTCCGCTTCCTCCTCGAATGACACCACCACCAACGTCTGATCGTCCTCGGGCGGCCGATTGCGCGTGAACTTGCGGATCGAGTTCAGGAGCGTTTTCTTGATGTCCTCGGCGTGCATGTGCCCGCACGAGAGGATCGTCTTCTCGAATCGTTCGAAACCGAACGGGTCGCCGTCATCGTCGATGGCCTCGATCAGGCCGTCGCTGTAGAGGATGAGCCGGTCGCCGACGTCGAACTCGACGGTGTGCTCGGTGAATGGCTCGCGGCGCTTGACGCCGAGCGGGAAGCCCCACGACGAAAGCGATTCCAGCTTCTTGGCGCCTGCACGGTACACGTACGGATCGAGATGGCCGGCCGAGGAGAAGCGGAGCGTCTGCGTGACCGGGTCGAGCAGCCCGAAGAAGAACGTCATCAGGATCCGCTTCGGAGCGGTCCTCATGACGATGTCGTTCAGCACGTTCATGACCGCGCGCGGTCCGGCGTCGTAACCGACCTGCACCAGCAGCGCGGATTTGGCCATGGCCATGACGATGCCACTGGTGAGGCCGTGGCCGGAGACGTCGCCGAAGGCGATGCCGATCTCGCCGGAAGGCATGGTGAGGAAATCGAAGTAGTCGCCGCCGATCTCGGTGGCGGCGCGGTAATGCGAGGCGAACGATGCGCCGGCCAGGTCGGGTGCATCAACCGGCAGCAGCGCCGCCTGAATGCGGTTCGCGGCGTCGATCTCCGCCTTGACGCGCTCGCGCTCGACGATGCGTTTCACGTGTGGCGCGAGGTCCTCGTAGGTGTAGATGACCTCACGCTTGGTCAGCAGCGCCGCGATGGCGAAGACCAGCAGCGCCGCCAGGGGGAGTGCCATGGTCAGGATGAGTTGCTGCAGCGCGTGTCCCCGCGACACCGACATGAGCGGCACACTCATGGAGATCAGCGTGCCGCCGAAGAGCGCCACCGAGGTCGACAGCAGATCGAAGCCGCGCAGCATCAAGACGATCGAACCGATCGCCCCGAAACCGAAGAGCATCCGCGGCAGCAACGGATCGATCGGCAGATCACAGACGGCGCCCACGACGCCGAAGGCGACCGCCGCGATCATTCCGATCCAGAGCACGCGGTGCCGATTCGTCCACGACATGAAGAACAACGCAATGATCGGGAAGATCACCGCGTCGAGCGCGGAGAAAAGAATGAGAAGGAGTGGTCCACCGAGTGCCACAGCGACCTCGGTGCCGATGCCCGTCGAGGGTTGAGCAAGATGAAGCACCAGCGGAATGACGCCGGTCACGAACGCGGCCGCGGCGATGGCGGGCGCGAACAGGATGCCGTTGAGAACGGAGCGTCCAACCGTGGCATTGAGAGGATCGCGGCGAAGAATGGCATCGAACGAGGCCAGCCACTCGCCCCACCTCTCTCTCGTGTAGCTTTCGCCGACCGACCAGGCGAAAAAGACGATGACCGCGAGCGGCACGTCGTAGAGCAGAAACTTGAAAGCCATCTGCGCCGCGGTGGTGGACTGAGCGTCGAGGCCGCCCATCGTGTTCCCCTCGGTACTTGCCGGACCGAGGATCAGGTTGATGAAAAGAGAGATGACCAGCGTGAGCCCGAAGAGAATCGATCCCGTGCGGACGCCGACTTCGCCGGCGTGGTACTTGCGCAGGAAGATCACCAGCAGGATCAATAGCAGCGCGTAATTGGTGGCGAAGCGGACCAGTATGTTGGCGACTCCGCTGGCGGTGTCGTCGCCCCGGAACACGCTGCCGTCGGCGTACTCTTCGATGAGTGTCCATCCCGCGAAGCGATCGCCGATGTAATAGACATACAGATAGGGCACGACGTTGCCGATGGGGAAGTTGGCCTTGATGCGATAGCGGAACACCCAGTCGGTGCGAGCTCGCATCACATTCGGGCGGGCATCCTCGAACTGCGGCGACGGTGCGCCGGGGAGATCGCGCGAATGAACGAAGGCGTCGGCCCGCGGTCTCAGTTGTGCCTCGGTGAGGTGCGCTCCGGTCTCTTCGGCGCGAGCCCATGTCCGCGCCATGAGCACGGCTCCGGTTCTCTGATCGACGACGACGTACCCGTACGGCGTGTTTTTCTCGAGGCCGCGGCGGTAGTACATGCGCTTATAGCCGCCCAGGCGCGGACCGATGACCGGATCGTTCACGGCGCGGCGCCGAAGCTCCGGTTTCGGCCCGAGCTCCTTATCGAGGAGCGACGAATTCGCCCACGACAGCACGGCCCACGAGCGATCGACCGGAATGCCGAGCTGGCGCGCCTCGGCGTCGGCGATCGGCACCGCGTCGGAGCGCGTGAGGCGGATTCCATGCGGCTGCGCGTCGTTGAAGCGCGGGATCAGAATGATGAGGACGATCACGCCAAGGACGCACGCCAGGTAGGGGAGAACTTTCTTCATGATGGATGGTCGGTCTGCATGATAACCGCGCTGGTTTGAATACGATCAAGCGCGCCGTGAGTTTCGGGCGTTACACTTCTCAAAATGCCTGCAGTGATCGATTCACCGGCATCGCGCCGCGCCGCGCGATATGCACTGACGATCCTCGCGCTCATCAACCTTTTTAACTATCTCGATCGATGGGTGGTCGCGGCGCTCGTGGAGTCGATCAAGAAGTCGGAGCTGCATCTCTCCGACACGCAGATCGGCCTCCTCCCCACCGGGTTCATCATCGTCTACACGTTGACGTCGCCGCTGTTCGGTACGTTAGGTGATCGCCGTGCCCGGCCTCCGTTGATCGCCCTCGGCGTGGCGGTCTGGAGCGTGGCGACAGCGCTGGCGGGCTTCGCACGCGGCTTCACCTCCCTGTTCATCGCGCGGTCGGGGGTCGGCGTGGGAGAGGCGGCTTACGGGACCATTGCACCGGCGCTGCTGGCGGACTCGTTTCCGATCGAGCGGCGCGGACGTGTGTTGGCTGTTTTCTTCGCCGCCATTCCGATCGGCTCAGCGGCCGGCTACGTCCTCGGCGGTCTGGTCGATCAGCATTTCGGCTGGCGCGCCGCATTTTGGATCGCCGGCGCGCCTGGCTTGCTCCTGGCGCTATTGGTGTTGCTGGTGAAGGATCCTCCGCGGGGATTGCATGATGTGGGGGAGTCGGGAGTCGGGGGTCGGGAGTCGGAGATCGATGCTGAGAGTTTGCCAGCAGGCTCCGACCCCCGACCCCCGACTCCCAACCCCCATTGGACCCACGCCTATCGCGATCTCCTCCGCAACCGCCCATTCATCCTCACGGCCCTCGGTTACGGCGCCTACACCTTCGCGCTCGGCGGGCTGGGGTTCTGGATGCCGGCGTTTCTGGAGCGCGTGCGGGGGATGCCGCGAAGCGAGGCGACGGTGACGTTTGGCGGGATCGCGCTCGTGACCGGATTTGTCGGCACATTCGCCGGCGGCTGGCTGGGCGATTTCTTTCTCTCGCGATCGAAGCAGTCGTACCTGTGGGTCTCGGGTGTGGCCACGCTGCTGGCCGCGCCGGCGACCTACGTGGCGGTATCGAATCCCCATCGCGCCGTTTATCTGCCTGCCATCGCCATCGCCGAGGTGTTCATCTTCATGAGCACGGGTCCGGTCAATTCCGCGATCATCAACGTGGTGAAGCCGGCTGAGCGGGCCACGGCCCTCGGCCTGTCCGTTCTGGTAATGCACCTCGTCGGCGACATTCCTTCGCCGCCGCTGATCGGTGTGGTATCCGATCACACATCGCTCGAGCGCGCCTTCATGCTCGTGCCCATTGCCATCGTCATCGCCGCGTTTATCTGGATGTACGCGGCCTGGCGGGAACGCGAACAGTGAGACGATTCGTCACATCCACCTTGCGGCTCATCGCGAACATCTTCTTCCGCCGCATCGAGATCGTTGGATGGACGAAAGTCCCGTCGGGGCCGGTGATCTTCGCCGTCAATCATCCGAACGGCCTGATCGATCCACTCTTTCTGCTCTGCTTCACGCCGAGGCCCGTCTCGTTTCTGGCCAAGGCGCCTCTCTTCAAAATGCCCGTGATCGGATGGTTCGCACGCGGCCTGGACTCGATTCCTGTCTACCGCACGCAGGACAACTACTCCACGTCGCAGAACCGGGCGACCTTCGCCGCCGCTCGGGCGATGCTCGTCCGCGGCGGTTCTTCGACTTCGCTCGGGGCAGGTGCCATCGCCATCTTCCCCGAGGGGACCACGCATAGCGAGCCACGGCTGAAGGAGCTCAAGACCGGAGCCGCGCGAATCGCACTCGGATGCAGTGCCGCGGAGTGTCCCGACATCGTCATCGTCCCGACGGCGATCTTCTATACCGCCAAGCAGAGCTTTCGCAGCGATGCGCTGCTCTATTTCGGCGAGGGCATCGACGTCGCTCCGGTTCCGGTCGACGATGCCGGGGAGCCGCCGCGCAATGCGGTGGAGGCGCTGACGGACCGGATCGAATCGGCGCTGGCCGCGTTGACGCTGCAGGCTGATTCGCGCGAAGCGCTCGATCTCATCGGCCGCGCGGAACGGGTCATGTCCCTCGGCCGCGCCGAGCTTCCGGAGCAGCTGGAGCTGCGGAAGCGCTTCATCGCCGGTTACACCAGGCTGCGCGAGCACGATCCCGACCGGCTGGCGCATTTGCAGTCACGGTTCGAGCGCTTCGAAGCGGAGCTGGGCAACGCCAATCTCGAGCCGGAGACGCTGCCGATGCCGACGTTGCGTGGCAGCGTGAGGACCCTGAGCTCGTTGCTCATCACCTTGCCTCTCGCCGTGATCGGCGCGATCGTCCACTATCCGACGTACATCCTCATCCGGTTTCTGTCGACACGATTGACGAAGGAGGAAGAGCTGGTGGCCACGATCAAAGCGGTCGGTGGGATGGTTCTCTATCCGCTGACGTACATCGTGTGCGGCGCGCTGGTAGCCTGGCGATTCGGATGGGTGCCCGGTGTCGTCAGCGCGCTTCTCCTGCCGCTCATCGGCTATGTCGCGCTGCGGTTCTTCGAACAGCTCGACGACGTGATCGGCCGCACGCGCGCTTTGACGTGGCGCGTGGCGCGACGGACAGCCTTCGCGCGGCTCATGCGCACACGACACGAGCTGCGCGAGGAGATCGTGGCGTTGGCCGCGGAGATGGGCGTGTGAGGGCCGGCCTACTTCCCTGAACGCGCCAGATCGGCGGCAGCCTCGATCTTCGTATCGATTGACTCCTGCCGCTGCACGGCATCATCCGGAGGAGGCGAGCCGCTGCGGATAGACGTGTCGAGCTCTCCGACGAGAGTCCTCAACTCTCTCATCGCAGTCCGCGCCGCGTCGCACGACTGCGATGTGCCTCGGCACTCCGACTCCGCGGAAGAGATCTTTCCTTCGACGTCGCCGCGAAAGCTCGACCAGGCAGCGATGTCGTACGGCGGGTTGGCAAAGCGGTGCAATTCGCTGCCCCATGCATTCGAGGCGCTCTGGGCCGCGGCGACGCAGGAATTCTCCGCCGATGCGGACGAGCTCGTCCGGCCCTTCATCTGCTGCTTCACCCACGGAATCCCGTACTTCCACGCGACCACCGCGAGCGCGATGATGACGACCCACTTGATCAGCCGGTTCGCGTCCATGCGCCGATCTTACCGTGTTCTTTACGTTGTCGTGGACGTTGTGGTCGCCGGCACGCCGCCCCGGTCGCGCAGGAGCGACAGAAGCTGCTTCTGGAGATTCAGCATCAGCAACATGAAGACCACCAGCATCAGCAGCGCCAGAATGCGTGCACCCCAGCGGTTCATCGGCTGTAGCTCCCGGCGTGCTTTGCCGCCCAGGCAACCGCGTAGCGCATCGGCGCGGCATCGGCGATCCCTCGGCCGGCGATATCGAAGGCCGTGCCGTGGTCGACCGACACGCGAAGGTACGGCAATCCAATGGTCACGTTCACCGACTCGTCGAAAGCCATCGTCTTGATCGGGATGAGCGCCTGATCGTGATACATCGCCAGCACGACGTCATATTGTCCACGAGATGCGGCGAGAAAGATCGTGTCGGCCGGATGTGGCCCGGTGATCGTCAATCCGGAGTCACGCGCCCGCGCGACGGCGCGCTCGATGATTCGCTCCTCGTCGCCGAATTTCCCCCCTTCGCCGGCGTGCGGATTCACTCCGGCCACGCCGAGCCGCGGCGCGCGGCCGTATAAACGCTGGTACTCGCGGTTGGTCAGTTGCGCGAGCGCGACGATGTCCTCGGCATCGATGCGCGACACGGCATGCCGCAGCGGCAGGTGGACCGAGAGCAGAGCGGACTTCAGCTTCGGTGAATCGAAGTACATCGCGTAATCGTGCGCATAGCGTTTCAGACCGGCGCGATCAGCGAGGAGCTCGGTATGCCCGGGGAAGGTCGATCCGGCGAGCGCGATCGACTGCTTGTGAATCGGCGCCGTCACGAGCGCCGAGCACTCGCCGGCGTCGATGGCGCGCAGAGCGGACTCGATGGAATCGAGAGCCACGCGTCCGTAGGCCGCATCGATGGTGCCGTAGCGGATCGGGCCTTCGGCCCCGACGTCGACGAAATCGATCCCGTCCGGAGGATCAGCGAGCGCCCGGCTGCCGAAGACCCGCGCCGGGACGTCAAGATCGCGGAGCGCTTTGAAGACGATCTCCGCCCCGATACCGGAGGGATCCCCAAGAGTGATGGCCAGCGGCTTCACGGGGAGGGATTGTAGTTCGGGGTCGCGAGGTAGCGGGGTCGCGGGCCGCGGGGTAGCGCGGTCTCGGGGTTTCGCAGTCTCGCGGTTGGAGAATCACCATTTCTGGTGGTTAATTCGCGATTCGGGGCTCGATCGGGTCGATTTCCTGGCTGCGGACCCAAAAATCGAGACTGCGCACTCTCAAATCGAGACTACGCACTCTCAAATCGAGACTACACACTCTCAAATCGAGACTGCGCACTCTCAAATCGAGACTGCGCACTCTCGAATCGAGACTACGCACTCTCAGATCGAGAGTACGCACTCTCAAGTCGAGAGTACGCATCCTCAAGTCGAGAGTGCGCATCCTCGAATCGAGAGTACGCATCCTCAGATCGAGACTACGCACCCTCAGATCGAGAATGCACACTCTCAAATCGAGGGTACGCCGCGAGACCCCGAAACCGCGAGACCCCGAAACCGCAACCCCGAGACCCCGAAACCACGCGACCGCGCAACCCCGAAAGAGACCTCGCGACCTCGCGACCCGACTACCCCCCGAGCTCGTCCTCCTTGAAGAGGTACTTGATGCAATGCTTCTGGATCAGGAGATTGGGCGCGCCCTGGCGGTTCACCTTCAGGCATGACTTGTCGTACCACTCGATGCAACCGCGGATCTCTTCGCCGTCGGTCAGGACGATGACCATCGGCGCTTTCGAATTCATCTGCTTCACGTAGTAGAAATTCTCGGCATTCGTCACCTCGGGCGGTGCGGCTTTCGCGTTGCGGCCGTTGCCGCTGCTGTTGCCGCGTGTCTGCCGTTTGAAGTCGGTCATCGGCGACCGGAACATGCGGCGAGGGCCTGCCGGGTTCGTATCTCCGTCGTGCTGCCGCTTCGTGAATGGCATCGCATCCTCCGTTCGCGCTCTCTCTTGCTGGTGACCGCTGCGAATCGGGAAGCCTTGTTTGCGAACCTCGTGCCTTTTCCCTATCATCCGGGCGCTTTATCGGAGGCCAACGTTGAATTCCGTGGTTGCAATCGCGCAGGTGCCCGACACCGAGACGCGTATCAAGATTGGTGGCGACGGACGCCACATCGACGAAACAGGCGTCAAATACATCGTCTCTCCCTTCGACGAATACGCGCTCGAAGAAGCCATCCGCCTGAAGGAGAAACAGGGCGGCGATGTCACCGTTCTCGGCTTCGGCCCCGATCGGGTGCAGCAGGCGCTGCGCGAATCGCTCGCCCGCGGCGCAACCAAGGCCCTGCACATCAAGGGCGACTCCGGTGAGGCCGACTCGCTCGGCATCGCCAGGGTCCTCGCTGCCGCCATCAGGAGCGTTCCGCACGATCTCGTCTTCTTCGGCAAGCAGGGCGTCGGGACCGACAACTCCCTGGTCGGCCCGATGGTGGCGGAGCTGCTTGGCTATCCGCAGATCAATGTCGTGGTACACCTCGAAGCGGCCGACGGCAGAGTCACGGCTCATCGCGAGATCGAAGGCGCCGAGGAAGTCATCGAAGCGGCCATGCCGGCGGTGATCACGGCCCAGAAGGGGCTGAACGAGCCGCGGTACGCATCGCTGAAGGGAATCATGGCGGCGAAGAAGGTCGTGATCGAGACGAAATCGATCACGGACCTCGGACTGGCTGACACCGACATCCTGAATCAGCGCGTCACCGTCGTGTCGCTGGAGCTGCCGCCGGAGAAGAGCGGCGGCCGGAAGATCGACGGCGCCGATCCGGTGGCGGCAGCGAAGGAAATCGTCCGCTACATCAAAGAGGAGGCCAAGGCGTTGTAGTTGAGGGGTTGCATGGTTGCTAGGTTGCAGGGTTGCTCGATAGCCGAGGCCCAGCAACTCAGCAACCCCAGCAACTCAGCAACTCAGCAACTTCAAACACACCATGCCCGCTGTTCTCGTTTTCTGCGAAATTCAGGACAACAAACTCAAGAAAGCCTCGCGCGAGGCGCTGACGATCGGACGGAAGCTGGCCGAGGCGACCAGCGTCGATCTCGTCGCCTTCGCTACAGATCGCGCCGTTGCCGGTGATGCCGGCCGGTACGGCGCGAAAAAGCTCTACGTCGCCAACACCGGCGACTACAACACCGAAACGTACACCGCCGCGATGAAGGCGGCCATCGACCAGGCTTCCGCATCGGTCGTATTGTTTGGCGGAACCTCGAACGGGCGCGATCTCGCGCCGCGCATGGCCGCACGGCTGAACACCGGTGTGGCCTCGGACGTCGATCGCCTGGAGTGGACCGGCGGCAAGCTGCGTGCGCGGCGGCCTGTCTACTCGGGGAAAGCGTTCGCCACCGTCGAGATCAGCGGAGTGCCGGCCATCGCCACGACGCGCATCAACGCCTTCCCCGCCGAGGAGTCGGGCGGAGGGGCGGCGGAGATCGTCGAGATCAGCGCGCCGCTCGATTCGAAGACGAAGGTCGTCGAAACGAAGGTTGCGGAGTCCGGCGAGCTGTCGATCGCCGAAGCCGACATCATCGTCTCGGGCGGCCGCGGGCTGAAAGAGGGGGCCAACTTCTCGCTGATCCGCGATGTCGCGCATGCCATCGGCGGCGCTGTCGGCGCGTCTCGGGCAACCGTGGATGCCGGCTGGATCGACCATCAGCACCAGGTCGGCCAGACTGGCCGCGTCGTCAGCCCGAATCTCTACATTGCCGCCGGTGTCTCCGGTGCCATCCAGCATCTGGCCGGCATGTCGACGTCGAAGCACATCGTGGCCATCAACAAAGATCCCGAGGCACCGATCTTTCGCATCGCCGACCTCGGCGTAGTCGGCGATCTCTTCACGATTCTTCCGGCGCTGACCGAGGAAGTGAAGAAAGCGAAGGCGCACTGAACGCGAAAGGCCGCCGGAAACCGGCGGCCTTCACTGATTTCGATCGATCGGGATTACTGCTGGCCGGCGCCGGGCCTCGGTGCCACGCCAGGTTTCTCGGGAGACTGCGTCGGGGCCGGATCCTTGCCGATGATGGTCTTGACGGCATAGCCGGCAGACATCGAGTTCGAGATCGGATTGGTACCGGGCGGGAGGCACTCCAGAGTCTGCATGACGGCGTGACGCGCGAACGTCGCCTGGCAGTGAGGTTCGTTCCGGGCGTTGTAGATCTTCGGGCTCTTGGCTACGACTTTCTTCCCGTCGAGGACGACGAAGTAGTACTCGATCTCCTCGTTGGGATCGAACTTCGGCAGCGTCACCTGCGACACCTGGCCGAGGTTCTTGCCGTCGACGAAACACCAGTCGGTCGATCCCTGCCGGCGGAAGTAGGCGCGGAGCAGACCGTCGTCGGATGTCTCCACGCTCATGATTGCCATTTCACCTTCGACCATGCATCCCGGAGGCGTGTGGTCGATCGTGCCTGGTTGCGTGGCGAGCGCAGCGAACGCGCTCATCGCGAAGGCGAGAGTCAGGAGGGTGCGGATTCTCATAGCTACCTCGGACAAAGCGAGATGATACGTCAAAATTTCACTGCTGCGCCAGTATCCGGTCGCGGTAGGCAAGGATGGCCGGTGTCTGCGGCAGCGCGGGCATGGCTCGCGTGATCAACTGGCGGGCCAGCGCGTAGTCTCCAAGCTCGTAACGGTTCACGGCCTCGTAGAACATGTGGCTCTCTTCACCGGCCTTGAGCGGGTACGTTTTGCGGTACTGGGCGGAGGACTCGGCGTACAAGGCGGTCTGGCTGAGCGCGCGGGCGAGAGCTTGCCGCTCGCTGCGCTGAAGATTCGGAATGGTGGCGATCCGGCGGAGCTCGGTACGCGCGCCGACGATGTTGCCTGCCCCGACCATCCGCTCGGCTGCCGCGATTTGATCGACCACCGGTTGCGACGTGGAGTCCGGCGCTGGTGAGGGAACGACGGGAGCAGGCACGACCGGCTGCGGCAGGGGAGCATGGGGCACAGGTGTGGCCGGTTGTGGCATGGGTGCAGGCGTGTGTGGAACAGGCGCGGTCGGTTGTGGCACGGGCGCGGCCGGGCGTGGTACCTGCTGGGGTACCGGCTGCGGCACGGGTGCTACAGGCTGCGACACAGGCGTCGTTTTCGGCTCCATCGACTGCCACGCCTGGCGGACGTCGGATCGCCCGAGAACCGACGCTGGAAGGGTTTGGCGGACACCGGCAGCATCGGAAGGACGTCCGATCCTCACGAGCGCGATGAGATACGTCGCCGACTCGTCGTCGGTGAGCCGCCTGCGCGTCCTGACGACCGAGTAGTGCTCAGCCACCTCATTCCAGGTGTCGTGAGCCCGGCCGATCTGAGCCAGCGCGGTGTGGGCGTTCGGATTGGTGTCGTCCGCGGCAAAGGCCAGATCCGCGTAACGCCGGGCCCCTGGCTCGTCGCCGGCAGCGACGCGTTCGAGAGCCAGCCGGCCGTAGTCGAGCGCCGGCTGAGGCGTTTCGACCTGGTTCTCATTCTTCTTCACCGTTGTGGCGACGGGTGGCTCCTTCGTCGGCGTGGGAACCTGCGTCCGAGGCTGACGGCTGGGCGTAGGCGTCCCGAGTGGTACGGAAGGGGCTTGATCGGCGAAACGCGCAAACGCCGGAACGTTGGCGAGCTGTTCGCGGGTCAGGAGCGCCGGAAGAAGGGACTCGAAGGCGGTGCGCACGTCGGGCGGAAGCTTGAGCGCCGTGTAGGCAGGGCTGATTTGCTCCGCCTGTGTGACTTTGACCGCCGCGATCCGAGCGTCCTCGACCCGGTTGAGCTTGTCGTTCGCCACGGAGAGGTAGATCTCCGCGGTCTCGTAGGCAGGGATGTCATCGACTCGACCGAACGCGGCGATACGCAGTTCTTCCACCGCCCGCGCGTACGCCGCGCGGTTGAAATCGATGACACCACTCTGGAATCGCGTTTCGTAAAAGCCCTGCGCGAAGACCGGAACGGCGGCAAAAAACAAGACGATGCCCATGAGCGGGCGCGGTTGAGCGTTCACCTGATCAGCATCTTCCGTAATCGGTTGAAAAAACGGCCGGAGTCATGCCCGGACCACTCCGGCACGTCAGGATCGTACACGAGTCCGCGATTTTCAACGATGGATTTTGGATTGTCGACGAAGAGCGCCTGGGCGGTTTGCTCGCCCACGAGGTCGACGATGCGCTCCCGCGCGGCGCGAAATCGAGGCGGTCGTTTGGTCTCGTTGTGGGCGTCGGTGGCCATGAAATGGACCCATCCGCGTTTGAGCCAGTCGACGGCGGCGGCCTGGGCCTCGGGGCCAAATTCGCCCATGACGCTGCCCGTCGTGACTTGCGTTTTCACGCCGATGCGGATCAGCGACGCCAGGAATTCAGGCTTCGACTGGAACACGATGTTGCGCTCGGGGTGGGCGATGACGGGGATCCAGCCGTCGAGCTGTACGTGATAGAGCGGGTCGCGCACGAGCGGCGGGACGGCGTGGCTGGCGAACTCGACGAGTATGTAGCGGCTATCGGCGAGCGGAATGATCGATTGCCCGCGAAGCATCTCGTCCATGTCGTGAGCGAAGAAGTACTCGGAGCCGAGGACGATGTGCGGGTTCTCGCCGACCTTGCCTCGCAACTCGTCGAGAATCGATGTGAGCTGTGCGCGTGATGTGTTTTTCCAGCGGCCGCGCAGCACGTGCGGCGTGGCCACGATCGTTTCGATGCCCTCGCCGGCCGCCATCCGGCAGAGCTCGACGGATTCGGAGAAAGAGCGTGGGCCGTCGTCGACGCCCGGCAAGCAATGATGATGAATGTCGATCATGCGAGGCTCAGCTCGCCGATGTTAGCCGACCCGCCGTGTCGGTGCGTCCTTCTTGTCCTTCTCGGCGCTTTCGTCCTGGTAGTAGTCGTAGTAGCTCTTCTTGAACGAATAGCCGTACTGGTGCAGATCGAGGTTGTTGAGGATCGCGCCGAGGACCGGGATGTTGCTCTGGCGAAGCCGCTCAGCCGCGCGCTGCACGATGTCGCGCGGTGTCTGCCCGCCGTGAACGCAGAGAACCACGCCGTCGGCGTTCGCGGCCAGGACGATGGAGTCGGTGACGGCCATGACCGGCGGAGAGTCGAAGATGACGAACGCGTATTTCGCCCGGATCTCATGGATGAGGTGCTTCATCCGGTCGGAGCCGAGCAACTCCGATGGGTTCGGAGGTGTTGGGCCGGAGAGGATGAGCGAAAGGTTCGGTACCTGGGTTTCCTGGATGACGTCGTCGAGGGGGATGTTCGCGGCGAGGTAGTTCACCAGGCCGAGGTTCATCTTCCCGCGGAAGACCTTCTGCAGCCGTGGACGGCGGAGATCGGCATCGATGAGCAGCACCGGCTTGCCCATCTGAGCGAGGACCGTGGCGAGGTTGACGGACGTGGTGGTCTTTCCTTCGCGTGCGAAGGTCGAGGAGATGACGATGACCTTGGGCGAGCTGGCCGAAGCCAGGAGCAGCGAGGTGCGGAAGGCGCGATAGGCCTCGGCGATGGCGGAGCGGGTGTCGCTGTGGGGGAGCAGATCGATGCCTGCCTGTTCCTGGCCCGGTTCGACGACAGGTCGAAGGTTCCTTGTCCCACGGCCGTAGCCATAACCGTATCCGCCATAACCGTATCCTCCGCGTCCGGCCGAGCTGGCTGCCGGGATGACGCCGAGAGAAGCGAACTTGGTGACACGCTCGAGCTCCTCGGGTGTCTTGATGGAGCGGTCCATGTACTCGAGGAAGAAGATGGCGGCCAGACCCAGGACCACGCCGAGCGGGAAAGCGTTCTGCAGGTTCTTCCGCAACGTCACGTTGAACCGTTCGGTCGGCAGTTGGGCATGATCGACGAAGTGAATGTTTGAGGAGGCCGAGCCGCGCAGGCGGGCTGTGACTTCTGTCTCGTTCTGCCGCTTCTCGAGTTGATCCAGAAGCGTTTGCTTCGACTCGAGGGTGCGAGTGAGATCGCCGAAGCCGGCGGCGGTGGCGCTGAGTGACATCGTCTCGCGCTTTTGCGAGATCATGGCCGCGTACATCTGGTCTTCACTCTGTTGCGCGGCCGTGAGATCGCGCTTCGCCGCGTCGCGCAGACGCTCGAAGGCGCTGGCGATGGCTGCCATGCGAGCCTGGTGTGTCTTTTCAATCGAGTTCTTCAGCGTGACCAACTGCGGATACTCGGGCCTGAAGGTGGTGAGACCCTGGCTGTATTCACGCTGTTTCCGCGATTCCTCTTCCGTGAGCTGGCTGACCAGCGGGTCGCCGCTCGTGACGGACTCCGGATTGGCGCGCGACAGTGAGTCGAATGCGTTTTGTTTTTCGAGGCGAAGGTTGGTGGCGTTCTGAACGTCCCCGTTAAGCTTCATCAGCCGCTGGTAGGGGATGCTGCTGGCGTCGGCGCTCGATACCAGGCCCTTGGTTTCACCGAACTGCTGCAGTTGCTTGCGCGAGACTTCGATGTCGGCGCGAATCTGAGCCACCTGGCGATCGAGAAACTCGCTGGTCTGCTTCACCGACTCGAACTTCTTTTCGTTGTTGAGCCGGATGTACGACTCACCAATTCCCTCGACGATTTTCTGCGCGAGGTGGGGTGTCGACGAGATGTAGGAGATATCGACCAGCGATGTGTTCCGCACGGGCGAAACCTCGAGCGGGCCACTGATTACGCCGGCCAGCGATGAGCGTATCTCCGCGATCTGAGCCGGCGTCTTTCCGGAGATGCCGGCCGGGTAGAAGTCGGGATCGCTCAGGAGTTTCTGATCGTCGATCACTCTCTCGGCCAGGCCGCGGCTCTTCAGAAGTACGTATTGCGTCTGCAGGAACTCCTGGTCCGAGGAGGCGATGCCAAACAGGTCGTCGACCGTGAGCTGATTCGGATTCTCCCGCTCGATCTGGATCTCGATCTTCGAAAGGTAGAGCGGTTTTGAGAAATGGCTGGCCAGAAACGTACCCACCATCACCACCACCAGAATCGACACAGCGACTTTCCATCGCTTGTAGATGATGTTCCAGTAGTGGGATAGATGGACTTCCTGGGAGTTCAGGTCCATGACGAATGGTAACCGTGAATGGCTTCAGCGGCTTCCAACAGATTGGGTTCGGCAGCTCAGACGATTTGCCTGCCTGCCGGCCGTTCAGGTCAGAAGAAGCTTTCCGAGAACACGATCCGGTCGCCGTCGAGCAATACGACGTCATTCTGACGGCCGTCGATGATCTTCTTGAAATCGTAGCGGAATGTCTTCTCCACGCCTGCCACGACGCGCTTGAGAATGACCCGCTTCGAGGCGCGATCCGTGGGGCCGCCCGCGGCGGCCAGGACCTGCAGAAGGGTCGGTGTCTGCGAACGGCGGAACTGCACGCTGCCGGGATGCATCACCTCGCCGAGGACGTAGATGTTGATCGCGGCGTCGATGGGGACGTTGATCACGTCATTCGGACGTAGAGGGAGGTTCAGGTCCGGGTTGCCGTTGACCATCAGGTCGTCGATATCGATCGCGATCTGCTCGGTCAGGCCGTTCGCCGCGGAACGAAGTACGTAGAGGGTACGACCGTATCCACCTGCCAGCCCGCCGGCCTGCGTGATTGCCTGGATGAGGGTGATGTTCCCGGTGATACCGATTCGCCCCGGCCGGGTCACCGCGCCGATGACCGAGATCGGCTTGCTGTCCGCCTCCAGCACCGTCACCGAAACATCGGGCTTGTTGATGTACTTCTCGAGCATGCCCTTGATGCGCGTTTCCGCTTCGGTGGGCGTCAAACCGGAGACATTGACCTTGCCGATGAGCGGCATGGAGATGCGGCCGTCGTCATTGACGGTCGCCTTTGTGTAGAGGTTCTGATCCTGAAACACCTTGACTTCGATGACATCGCGAGGTCCGATCGGCGCGTCACTTGCGCTCTGGGTTGTGTCGGAAAGCATCGAGTGAGGGGGAACCTGCTGCTGCGGCAGCGTGCTTTGCGCGAACGCGGCAGACGCCAGCGCCACGATCACGATTGCGAAGTATGCGACTCGGCTCATTTCTTCCTTCCAGCGCTCAATCGCCCGCAGCCTCTGATACTCCGAAGCGCCGGGCAGTTACTCTCGTTTTGTCCCTGGACCGGCGCCGATCGTAGCGGCAGGGCGTCAACTCGCTGTATCCGTCCCGCGTAATTCTCCGTCAAAAAACGGGCTCGACCGTCCATCGAGGGCCGAGAGTTATTTTGTACTCTGCCTCAGGGGGTGAATGACAACCGGAACAGTATCCGTATTCCTTTGTCGAGGTTTACGTCGAAGTTCGACGTCCTTCTCACGTAGCCGATATCGAGTCCGCCGCGAAGGCGGGCGAACGCGTACAAAAAGCCGATGCTTGGAAAGGTGAACACGTCGCGCCGCTTGAGGAACCCATGAGGACCGTTGACTGGAGTGTCATAAAGATCCCGTCCCAACGCGGCCTGCGCGGTCAGTTGGAGGCGGCGGGTGGCATCCCACGCCAGACCGCCGCTGAAGCGATCGGCGATGTAGTAGTTGTTGAACGCGAAGATCGAGAAGTCGACATCGCGTGAGACGGCCAGGGTGCCGGTCGTCGAGCGACCGAATTTACGGTTCGACGAGAGGTTGCCGAGGACGCCCTGGAAGTCGTGCTGCCCGGGACGGAAAAAGTCGAGCTTGCCTTCGCCGAGCTCGAAGGTGGTCACGGTGCGGCCACTGTCACGAACGAACCCCGCGCCCGCGAACTCCCGGCGGGAGTTCTTGAAGACAGCGGAGGGGAACGAGTAGTCGCTGTACTCGGCTGCCAGGAACAACGCCGTCAGCGGGAAGGTCTTGTGATGCACCGTCAGGCGATAGTTGTGCGCACTGCGATCCAGCAGTTGCACCGGATCGGCCGGCTGAATCGCGGTTAACGGGTAGCTCGTTCTTGACGTTGCGGCGTTGAAGGTCATGCTGGTCCGGCTCGAATACTTCAGCTCGCCGGAAACTCCGCCGATCGTTGCCCTCTCCGTGAGCAGTCTGGCGATCTCGGCGACGTCGGCCCGGAGCTGATCGGCGTTCTGCGCGTAGAAGTCGAGATACAGGTGATTGAGCAGGTACTGGGCGTCAGCGCGCGCCTGATAACCGAAGACGTATGACCTCCCGTTGCCATTGAAAAAGCTCAACTCGGGTCGGAAATCGAGCGAGTAGACCGTCTTCTTTTGAGGAACGATGTACAGCCTCGTGGGAGCCTGGATGCCGAAGCGGAAGCCTGATTGGCGGTCGGCGGTGGGGACGTAGAAGCTGGAATCGTAGCCGATGTCGGAGAGCTGAAACGTGCTGAGGAGATAGAACGGGCCGTGGTGAAAATGTGCTTTCCGAAGATCGTTGGCGATCTCCTGGCTGGCGGAAAAGGAACGCTCGCGGTCGCGCAGCCCATTCTGCGCCAGTGCTCCGCGCACACAGCAAGCAGACACAACCAGGGCGACGATGAAAAGCCGCTTTCCTTGCCCCACGAACCCTCCGCTTCCTATGCTGAAAACCAAGTTCTGCCGTAATCGGACCGCCTGATGTTAGCACGGCCTCTACAATGGATCGATGCGTGAATCGGCGCTGAGCGGACTCGACCTGGGGCTATTCGTGTTGCTGCTGGCCTTTCTGGTCTGGGTGCCGATGCCGTTCGGCTCGGCCAGCGACGCCTCGCAACTGCCGCTGATCATCCCGCCTCTTTTCCTCTGCGCGCTGGCCGCGCTCGTTCGTTCGATGCGCGAGAAACCGTTCGCTCTCACGCATCCGGGCCGGATTTGGACCGCCGGCGGCGTCCTGTTCGCCTGTGTGATCGGTGTGCAGCTCATCCCGATGCCGCTGCCGGTATTGCGCGTTCTCTCCCCTCAGTCGGCGGCGATCTGGGACCGTGCCATGCGCGTGGCCTCGCTTGCCGGCGTGACAGCACCGACGCTGCACCCGATCACGATTGACCCGTCGACGACGGCGCTGCACCTCTTCCGCACGCTGGCATACCTGGCGACCTTTCTCTCGGCCACGATCCTCGTGCGCGACATGGTGCGACGCACGGTCATGGCTTCCGTGCTTGCGGGCGTGGCGGTCTTCGAGGCGGTTTACGCCGTTAACGAGCAGACCCTTGGAAGGTACGCGATCTGGGGATGGAAGAACACGCTCATCTTCGGCCGCGCCACTGGTACCTTCGTCAACCCGAACCACTTCGCGCACTACGCGGCCATTCTGCTTCCGATGGCGCTCTACCTTTCCGCGTACGCTTGGCACACCGCCGCCCCCGCCGGTGCTCTACTCGGCCGGCGGATCGTCAAGCTGATGGAGAAGCGCTTCGCCCCATTCGCATGCGGCCTGATCGCGGCGCTGGCTTGTATCGTGGGCGTGCTCGTGTCCGAATCGCGAGGAGCCGTGCTGGCGATCATAGGGGGATTCGCCATCGTCGGCGGGATCGCCAGCTCTGGGCGACGCGCTGTTCTTCGCGGCGCTCTGCTTGCCATCGCGGTGACGATCGCGATCGTCATTACCATCCTTGTCCTCGGCCGCACGGAAACGGTGAGCCGCATCGAGGAGAGTCGAACATCACAGCTCGCTTCCCGGCGCGCGTCCGTCCTCGGCGCCTTGCGCATCTGGAAGATGTTTCCGCTCTTCGGCAGCGGCGCCGGTACGTTTCAGGACGTGGTGCTGATGACGCGCGCGACCTCGACCGAGGTGGTCGCCAACCATGCCCACGACGATTACGCGGAGATCCTGGCCACGACCGGCGCTCTTGGTTTTATGATCGCGCTCGTGTCGCTCGTGGGCGGCTTTGCCGCGCTGGCGCGCAACGCGTTCGGAGATCACGGAGAGCCGATGAGCTGGCGACGCCGTGCATTCAAGGCCGCCGCCCTCACCAGCATTGCCATCGCCATGATTCACGCGTTGGTCGATTTCAATTTCTTCATCCCGGCGAGTCCAATCACGCTCGCCGCAATCGCCGGCGCTGCCGTGGTCGCTAAAGAGTCGTGATGCTGGCGATGTGCACGCGCCGAGGGGAATGGTTGCGTGTCATCGGATTCGCCAGCACCACCTCGATCCGATGCGTCCCTGGACTTCCGACCGGAACGATGAAGTCCCGTTTCGGTCCGATTTCCCCCTCGGCGCGGAGGTCGTCATCAACGTAGATCTCGACGTACGCCGGCACTTCGTCGGTCTGCGCGGTCTCGATCGTCAGCGCCACGCCGTGCGCCGCCTCGATCATTCGCCAGGCCCGCGAGCATAGATCCTTTTCGCAGAGTCCCTGCCACTCGAGGACGTTCGGCACCACGCGCCGTGGATCGTTGGTGGCCATCTCCAGCCGTGTCGCACGATCTTTGAGGCCGAGCGCTCGCGCGAGCTGGATTTGCGTCGCTACGCTGGCCGCGCCTGGGCTGTGCACGACGACCTCGAGCCCATCGAGCGGCCCAATGTTGTGCCGCAACGCGTATTCGACGACGCCATCGATTACGTCCGGGCGATGGGGATTCTCGTCGAGCACGCGGCGATGCAGCTCATCGAGGAGCGCGTGGATCAGCGGTTCCGAATCGGTGTGATACGGCGGGGCCGGGAACTGCGCCACCAGCTCTTCGGGCGTGGCTGAGCGTCGACGAAGGGCAAAATCGTCGAGGAGCTTCCGCTGTACCTCAGGGCGCAGAGCGCGATAGTCGGCGAACAAGCCGTTCGGTAAAGCGAGAGAGACCATGGTTGCGGGCGTGTCCGCGGTACGTGGTCCGAAGCGGTGAAGAATCGACAGATCGCCCGTCAGCTCAAAAAGCGGATGTGCCATCCGGGCGAAAACGGCCCGATCGCGCAAAACCGGACCGTAGGCGGCGATGACGTCCTGCTTGTCTTTCTCCGACAGTTCCGTCCAGTGGAAGAACGCGTCCCGAGCGAAAGCCGTGGCCGGCTCGGTATCGTCGGGAGCGAGCTGGGATGCCTGCTCGTACGCGGCTCGCCAGAGCGCCACGCGATTGCCGAGCTTTGTATCGAGGGCGATCTCGGCCAGCGCGCTCCCGGCCTCCCAGTCCGTTGGATGTGTCGCGATCCGCGAAGCCAGAGTCCGGGCATCGGCCGACGTTCGCATCCAGGCGAACTGCGGGGGGTGTACCAGGAACATGGTCGCCGCAAACGACATCGTCACGGCCACGCTGATCAGGAAGAGTCGTGAAGTACGGCCGGTCACGTCAGGATCCGTTCCCATGATGAAAGCGCGATCGGGGGCGCAAACTTCTCTTCATACAGCCGCAGGCCGCGCGAACCGATGGCGCGGGCGCGATCGCGATCGCCTGCCAGCTCGCGGATCCGCCGAGCCAGCCCTTCGCCGTCGCCCGGCTCGATGATGAACCCACACTCATGGGACTGGATGATACGCGCCAGCTCACCCTCAGGCGCGCCGACGAAAAGAACCGGCCGCGCCACGGCCAGGACACCATAGAACTTGCTCGGCACGATCAACCCTTCCAAAGCGGGCAGCAGCGTGACGAGATGCGCATCCGCCGAGGAGAGGCTTTCGCTCAGACGCTCGCGCGGCGCGTAGCCGGCGAAGCGGACGTTCGGCAACCCCTCGGCGCGGATGGCGTCGAGTTGTGCGCCGCCGCCAGTGACGACGAATTCGATGTCGTCGTCATCACGCAGAATCCGGATTGCCGCCAGCATCGTCCGGGCATCGTGCGCCCGCCCGAGGTTGCCCGAATAGCCGACCACAAACCGTGAGTGGGGGACGTCCACCGGGTGCAGCGCCGCATCGGCCCAGTTATGGATGACGACAGCATTCGGAAGCCGGGCCGCCATCGCGTCGCCGAGGGCGACATTCACCTTGGCACGGCGGAGGGACCAGTCGCGCGCACGGCGCAGAACGCGCAACGCGCGCATGCCCAGCGCCTCGGCCACTTCGGGGAAAAGATCCTGCGTCCAGTTGATCAGCGTCGCCCGCCGCAGCGTTGCCGCGAGGGCAGCGACGACGGATATCAGCGGCGGATCGGTCAACGCCACGATCGTCGAGCCGCGCTTTGCCCGTCGCAGCAGCGCGAAGAAGGCCGCCAGATAGAACGTCGCGTAATCGATGGCTCGCCCTGGCAGGAACCCGCGGCCGAAGCGCGTCGACCACACGCGCCGCACTTCCACCCCGTGGACCAACTCACTCGCCGCGAGCGGAGCCGAGGCATCGTCGTAGCGCTGCCGGCTCGTCACCACTTCCACCCGCCATCCGCGCTCCGCCAGATGAAACGAGAGATCAGACAGCATCTGACTTGTTGCAGAATGATCGGGATGGAAGAAGCGATTCACGAAGAGCACATGTGGCGCTGGCATGCGGTGCGGTCATTATGATCATCCTCGGCATCAACGCCCACCATGCTGACGCGGCGGCGGCCATCCTGGTCGATGGGAAACTCGTTGCCGCGGCCGAGGAAGAGCGATTCCGGCGCATCAAACACTGGGCTGGGTTTCCGTCCGTGGCCATCCGCTACTGCCTCGACGAAGCGCGCATCGACCTCAATGACGTCGATCACATCGCCGTCAACCGCGACCCGAACGCCCGTCTCTTTCAGCGCGCGAAATTCATCCTCGCCAAACGGCCCTCACTCGGCGCGATCCGGAAACGGCTCGCCAACCGCGCCAAGGTGGCCGGCATCGAGGACGAGCTGACGCAGGCGTTCGGCCTCGGGTCATTGAAACCTCGGCTGCACCACGTCGAGCATCACCGCGCCCATCTCGCATCGGCCTATTTCGTGGCGCCGTTCGACGACGCCGCGGTCCTTTCGGTCGACGGCTTCGGCGACTTTGTCAGCTCGATGTGGGGCGTGGCCTCGCGCAACAAGATCGAGGTGCTCGGCGAGGTCGGCTTCCCGCATTCGCTGGGCATCTTCTACACGGCCATGACGCAATACCTCGGCTTTCCGCACTACGGCGACGAGTACAAGGTGATGGGTCTGGCCCCGTACGGCAAGCCCGCGCAGATCGAGGCTATGCGCGACATCGTGCGCGTGCAGGGCGACGGCACGTTCCGGCTGAACCTCGACTACTTCACGCACCACTCCGCCGGCCTGGACATGGTCTGGCAGGGAGGGATGCCGGTGATCGGGCCGGTCTATTCGCAGCAGCTCGTCGATCGCCTCGGCCCGGTGCGCGCCTCCGAGGAGCCGATCGAGCAGAGGCACAAAGACCTCGCCGCGTCGATGCAGGCCATGTTCGAGGAAGCGTTCTTCGCGCTGAGCAATGCGTTATACGAGAAGACGAAGAATCCGCGCTTCTGCCTGGCCGGTGGCTGCGCCTACAACAGCGTCGCCAACGGCCTGGTCTTCGACCGCTCTCCGTTCCGCGATCTTTACATCCAGGCCGCGGCGGGCGACGCCGGGGGCGCCATCGGTGCCGCGTACTGGGTCTGGAACCAGCTTCTCGGCAACACGAAGTCATTCGTGATGACGCACGCCTACTGGGGACCGGAGTACGACGATGTGGCCATCGACGAATCGATCGCCGCCAGGCGTGCTGACCTCGACACGGCGCACTGCACGATCGAGCGCATCGACGACGAGCGCGATAGATGTCGTCGAACTGCCGCACATATTGCCAACGGCGACGTCGTGGGCTGGTTTCAGGGGCGGATGGAGTGGGGTCCGCGCGCTCTCGGCAACCGCTCCATCGTCTGCGATCCGCGGCGCGCCGACATGAAGAACATCCTCAATCAGAAGATCAAGCGCCGCGAGTCCTTCCGCCCCTTCGCTCCGTCAGTGCTGCGGGAGGCCGTGGGCGAATGGTTCGAGACCGACTACGACGTCCCCTTCATGCTGCAGGTCTACCAGATCCGTGAGGAGAAGCGGGCGCAGATTCCGGCCGTGACGCACGTCAACGGATCAGGACGTTTGCAATCGGTCGATGAGCAGCAGAACCCGCGTTACTACCACCTGATCGAAGCGTTCCGCGACGCCACCGGCGTCCCACTCGTGCTCAACACCTCATTCAACGAGAACGAGCCCGTGGTCAACACCCCGGCCCAGGCCCTCGACTGCTTCCTGCGTACGAAGATGGATCTGCTGGTGATGGGCGACGTCATGATCCGCAGGGAGTGATTCTCCCGCATCCGCACCAGCTGCGGCCCCGGGAGTCAATTGATTGCCTCGGGGAGCCTGTTAACAGCCTCCGGGAGCCTGTCAACAGCCTCTGGGAGCCTGTCAACAGCCTCCGGGAGCCTGTCAACAGCCTCCGGGAGCCTGTCAACAGCCTCCAAGAGCCTGTCAACAGCCTCTGGGAGCCTGTCAACAGCCTCCAAGAGCCTGTCAACAGCCTCTGGGAGCCTGTCAACAGCCTCCAAGAGCCTGTTAACAGCTTCGGGGAGCCTGTTAACGGCCTCCGGGAGCCTGTCAACAGCATCGAGGAGCGTGCATTACTACTTGCGGGAAGGGTGTTCGCCGCGCCGACACCCACCCCAACTGTCATCCTAAGGTTGCCCCTTCGGCTTCGCTCAGGGCAGGCTTTCGCCGTGCTGCGCTGCTCCGTCTGCGGCTACGCAGCTACGCCGGCTCATGAATCCGGGTTGCGGGACGCGATCGAGGCGCAGGTCGTCGAGCGATGCGGTGACGACATGCAGGTTGCAGCGGTCGCTCAAGTGTCAACGGCCATGAAAGCGTGAGGTCCCGTTCGGAACCGCGGTACCAGTGCGGTAGAAACCCGCACGGCCGCGTGGAGGCGCGGCCGTGCGCAACAACGGACCCCCTAACCGCTAAGAAAGGAGTTTCGTGTCATGCGAAACATACATCATTTCCATTGCACCCTGCCAGCCGCTTCTCGACCACAGAGACACTGAGATCACGGAGGCTCCTCTCCGTGTCCTCTGTGCCTCCGTGGTGAAATCGGTTTTCACAGGCCACCTTCCTGGCATCGATGTTGCCCTCACGAAGCGCCAACACCCCAGCGAACTCTTCGAAAGGAACCTGCCCATGACCTTCACGTTGCCAGGGCTCATCCTCTTCATCATCATCGCGGCCATCTGCGGCGCCGTAGGGAAGGCCATCGCCGGCGGGGCTCGGGGCGGACTGATCGTCTCCACTGCCCTCGGTTTCATCGGAGCCATGATCGGGCCGTGGGTGGCGCGCAAGATGAAGCTGCCGGAGCCCTTCATGATTCAGATCAGCGGCCACTCCTTCCCGATCCTCTGGTCCATCATCGGCGCCGCCCTCGTCGTGGCGATCCTCCACCTTTTTTCCCGTCGGAGGTGACCGAGCAGCAGTTCCCGTTCACGGTTCCTTCGCCTGGTCGTCGAAGCGCACCATCTTTGCCACTGACGGCTTTCCTTTGCAGTCGACGTAAAACAGCATGTAGTACGCGGGCGGAACACGGGCGCTCTTCGCGTCCGGGGTTTGAAACTGAATGCCGCTGCCGGCCTTCCTGAACGGCAGGTTGAAGAACTGCTGGCCGTTCTCCCATCCGTGCGTCGAGGAGGGCAGCTTGATGAGCACCAGCGACGCGTTCCCGGTGCAATCTGATGGCAGGCCGTCGAGGCGGACGTTGTAGGTCTGATTGCTGTGGAGCAGAAAATAGGGCTTTCCGCCGATCTCTTTGCGGAATTGATAGTCGGGCGGAGACGCCGGCTCGATTCCCGAGATCGCGGCGCGGCGGTCGCCGTCGATGTACCAGTACGGGGGCGTGAAGATCTCCGCCTTCCAATCCTCCGTGGGCGTGGTCAGCATTCCCTTCTGTCCTTTGGCCATCGGTCCGTCGTTGAAGAAATAGAGGTCGACATCGATGGGGTCGAGATTCGGTTTTGGCTGGACTGTCTGCTTCGGATCGGCGGGAGGGATGAATGATGAGCGAATCGTGGCCCGGGACGTGTTGCCCCCGGAGACGAAGATGCGCCCGTCGGGAAGGAGCACCGCCGTGTTGTGATAGAGCCGCGGCTCCAGGGCCTCGGCCATGCGCAGTTTGGTGTAGCCGGTGAACGTGTTCTTGCTGTCGAACTTCGGGGTGAGAAGCCACGGGTAAAACACGGGCCCGTAGAAGTCGTAGTTACCGCCGCTGATCACCAGGACCTGACGGGTGGGAAGAATCACCGCGTAGTGCATGGTGCGGTCGTCCTGCGGAGTATCGCCGAGGAAATTTGGGTCGAGAGTCCAGTGCCCTCCGCCGGGCTCGGATGCCGAGGGGTAGAACGTCTCGAGCTTCCTGCTGCCCTGTCCGCCGGCGAAGTGCGTCGGATTCTCGGCATTCAGCGGATAGAGCACTCCGGGAGATGTGGGCTGACCTCCCAGAATCTCGATCTTGCCGCTGTTTGGGTCGAGCAGCGACGTCCCATACGACGTAACGTCCTCGGGGCGGTCAGGTCCCGGCGAAAAGGCGACGGAGGGTTGGTCCGGCGTCCCGCCGATCGTCGACCAGTACGTGTGCTTGGTGCGCCGCATGAAGGCGGTGTCGCACGTCCGCAGGCTCACCCAATCCCCCTCGCGGGTCAGATAGATGTCGTGCTCCGACATCAGATAGTTCTCCGGATAGAGCTTGAAGGCGTCGTAGCGATTGTCGTGCATGCAACGCGCATCGCAGGCGTAACCAGGTGTGGGCTTGAAATTCGGATTGATCTCGATCGTGAAGGGACTGTTCGAGGTATGGGTCACGTCGACCGCCCTCCACGCCGCGGCCGGGTTCTTCGGATCGAAGGCGTGCGGATCGAAGAACTCCACGAGATGGTTGATCTCGAACTGGTACATCTCCGGATAGCCGACGTCGAATCCGACGAAGCCGCTGAAGACCACCATTCGTCCGTCGAGCAACGGAACCAGGCTCGGGTACCAGCGGCCTCGCTGCAGGAATCCGGCAAACGTCCACGGATACTCTTTCGGGCCCGCTCCGGGCGGGTAGTACTGGGCCGGTGTCTTGAGCGGATCGTTGACTCCCGCCTTGGGAACCTGGCGCCAGTCCACGGTGCGCCAATCGATGGTCAGTTCTTTCTTCCAGTCGAAGATCCAGGTGGACCGATTGCCGGTCCGGTACGGCGCATAAAACTGCGTGCCGCCGGTGAAGAGCACGTTGCCGTCCGGCAGATGCTGCTGGCCGACGCAGAAGAAATCGTCCGGGGCAAAGTGGCCGGGCCTTTGCGGGTCGGCGACCGGAACAGGGTGGGGGATTCTGTAAAACGTGTTCTGGTCGGGGTCATAGATGGCGGCGTTGTTGACGAGCTGGTAGTACCACGCCAGCCGGTCGTTTCGAAACGGGTCGTCACCACGCACGAAAAGGCCTGTTCCTGGTGCAGGACTTGGGAATTCAGGGTAGTACTGAACCGGAGCGAGGTTCCGCCAACTGCTGCCGCTGATCATCAGGATCTTCCCGGACGGCAGCATGACGGTGTGAACGGTCTGCATCCCCAGGATTTCACCGATGGCCGCGCCGCTCGCGTCGGGAACCACCGTGTTCCAGGCTCCGTAGGTTTCTTTCGGCGGGCTCGTGGGCGTGTGCGGCGGCAGGAGGCAGGCAGGCTGGTCGACCTCCTGTTCCTGCGCACTGGTGAGGACCTGGGGAGTGGCCGCGACCTGGGCCGCCACCGATCCCGTCACCATGAGTACGATAACGACAGCAATACCTGCGCGAAGCATCGGGAAACGATTCATCGGTTCTCTCCTCTCACCCGTAAAGGGGCCTCTGAATTAGGAGTGATGTGACAGAGGAAATCCCTACCCGATGGATTGCGCCGCGCCGCCTGGTGGTGGACTCACTTCGTGCCGAGGATCAGGTAATCGCCGTCGGCGGTGCCGTCGCGCAGAAGCTCGAGATCGAAACCGGCGCTCTTCAGGATGGACCAGCAGAGCTCGTGCTGGATGTAGCCGTGAGTGGATAGGACGATCGTGAGCGGACCGTGCGAGAGCAGCCCGGCCGCACCGCGGAGAGCGTCCGCCTCCGCGCCTTCGATGTCCATCTTGATGAAGTCGGGCCGCGGAACCCGGCCGGCGGCGAGCAGGTCATCGAGCGACGCCGTGAGAACATCAAAGCTTCCAGCGTCGTCAAGCCTTCCCTGCGAAACATTCTCGCCCCGGTCGAACTTTGCGGAGCCCGTGCCTGCGGTAACCGCCAGTGACTGAACGATGACGTTGGTGATGGCGTTCAGCCGGACGTGCTGCTCGAGATAGAAGAGATTTCGCGGGAGCGGCTCGAAGGCGTAGACATGACCAGCGGATCCCACCAGCTTTGAAGCGAATAGGGTGAAGAATCCGACGTTCGCCCCGATATCGAAGGCAATGGCACCGGGACGAAGCCGGTCGCGAAACAGCCGTTGGACAGGCCCCTCGTAGGTGCCGAGCCAGCAGCCATGCGTGGACGAGCCGGCCACCCACCGCCAGCCGCGCAGTTCTCCTGAACGAATGCGGACGACCGCGTTGCGAGGCACCAGACGGAATGGCAGCCTGCCGACCGTGGCGATCAACCTGCGCAGGCGTGACATCAGTGGCTACCCCGGAACAGTTCGATCGATAGAACGGCCTCGGCAAGGAACCGCTCGAATGCGTAGCGCAGGCCGGCCCTGCCATCGAGAATAGCCCGTTTCGCGAACAGCACGTAAAACGGTGTCACCACAGGAGCGACGACCCGCAGTTTGCGGATGCGCCCGAAAGTGGGGAGCGCATTCCACGGTGTCGCGCGCAGTTTCGCCGCTTCCTTGCGCATGTAATTCCGCTGGCGGTCGATGAAACGGCGCAGGTCTTTGCGGTCGTCGTGGACGAGCGGCGCACGCAGACGCTCGACGCGGCCGTGTACGCGGACGCGCTGCGTGTGGCCGTCCTGCCAGATCTCGAACGCCCCGCGTCGAAGGAGCACGGCGCGCGGCGGATAGAGCGCGGAGCGGAGGGGCTTTCCGCCGACGGCATACAGAAATGCTGCTTCGTAGCCGTCGACGTCCGGCGGCGGATCGAGCGATGCGATCTCACGCACGAAGCCCTCGGGGACGAAGTAGTCGGCATCCAACGTCAGTACCCACGGCGTCGTCACCTGCGCAACGCCGAAGGACCATTGCCCGGCGTGGGAGTCGAACGCGCGCGGCACGACGCGCGCGTTGGCGAATTGCCGGGCGATCGCCGCCGTGCCGTCCGTGCTCAGGCTGTCGACGATGACGACCTCGCGCGCCCACGCCAGTTGCGTCAGCGTCCGGCCGATGTTCGCTTCCTCATCGCGGGTGAGGATCAGCGGCGTGATGCGATCGAGCATCGATGCGGCATGGTACCAGCGGTCTCGCGGTTGCGCAGTCTCGCGGTCTCGGAGTGAGATGAAGGAGAAAACCGCGAGACCCAGCAACCGCGCGACACTGCAACCCATCCCTCACGCTAGCGCGTATCTTGCCCGGTGCCTTTCACCAGGCGCTTCAGCGCGCTGTGAAGCAGGATCGCGTTTCGAAAGCCGAGCACGCGTGCCATGATGCGCATCAACCGCTGTTGTTCTTCATCGCGCGGCTGGAACGAGGGGTCGAGTGAACGGATGTGCTCGGCCGCGGCTTCGAATGCCTCGCGGTCATGGAGGCTGAGCACGCGCATCTCCTTGTAGAAATACTGGGCGAGGCGTTGTTTGCGCGGCGCCGTGAGCAATCCCTCAGCGGACAACCTCTCCTCGAGTTTCTGAAGAATTCGATGGTGCTCGCGGGCATTGGCGAGCATCGACGTGTTCGTCATCCGTGCGCCGGCATGCTCGCGCATCAGATATGCAGCCCCCTCCACGGTAGCGATCCGGTTCGCTCCGAGTGCGGCCTGGCAGAAATAGTCCCAGTCATCCAACTTTCGGAGGGCCGGGTCCCATCGCCAGTCCGGTCGCCGTGCGTAGAGGGCGGATGATGTCGGCGCCGCGATGCCGGCCAGGACGTCGTCGATGATCGTCCGGAATACCGGCGCGTCAAACGTGATGCTTCTTCCATTCGTCTCCGAACACCAGCCCGATACAGCGATGTCAGCCCCGGTGGTCTGCAATGCCCGTACTTCAGCCGGCAAGTGGCCCGGGATCAGAACGTCGTCGGAATCGAGGAACTTGACGTAGGTTCCGCGAGCGACGTCGAGGCCGCGATTCCGAGCGGCGGATTGTCCGCTGTTGGATTCCATTCGGAAACACCGGATCCTGGGATCGTTGTACGCGGCAAGGGAGTCCCATGTGCCGTCGGTCGACGCGTCATCGACGACGATGATCTCCAGCGACACGTCTTGCGCGGCATCGATGGCGGATTCTATCGACTCCCGAACGAGACCGGCCCGGTTGTAGACCGGGATGATGATGTCTACGGTCGCCATAGGTTCTTCACCGCGGCGATCCGCATGTAGTGCTCTTCCATCTGCGCGGCGACACGATCCCATGTGAAGCGTTGCGCAACGAGCTCTCGTCCACGCGTGCCCATGGCAGCGCGTGCTTTGTCGTCGCCCAGAAGGCCGCGAATCGCCGCCGCCAGCGGCTCGGGCAGGCTGCTGGTGACGATGCCCGCGCCGGCCAGCGCAACGTCGGCTGCAAGTCCTACCTCGGGCGTGACGATCACCGGCATCTCCACGGCCATGGCCTCGAGGACGACGTTGCCGAAGTTCTCGGAGAGGGATGGCAGCACCAACGCAGTCGACGTTTGCAGCAACTCTTCCTTCGCCGCTCCGCTCACCGGACCGCGGAATTCGATTCGATCGGCGATCCCGCTCTGCTCCGCCTGCGCCTGAAGCTTCGGCGTGAGATCCTCCTCATCGTTTCCCGCGATGATCACCTTCACCTCGGGTAACGCTTTCACAGCATCGAGAAGACGATCCAGACCTTTCTTCCAGTTGATCCGGCCGAGGAAAAGCAGCGTGCCGGGCAACCGATCGCGCGCCGAGGCCTCCGGCAGGTCGATGCCATTCGGCACGATGAACGGATCAGGCACGGGGATCGGAATCTGACGGGCGTCATCCCACTCACGTTGTGCGGTGAAGTGAATTCCGGACGAGTGCAGGAAGGTGTGCTTCTCGATGAGCCGGATCCATGTCTTCTTGACGAACCGGCTCTTTCTTCGGATCAGCTCGGGAACGAGCATTCCTCGCGGCGAGACGACGTACGGCACGTGCGCTCGCTCTCCGGCCCGGGCCGCGACGTAGGTTGGCCAGAGGAAAACGGAGTGCAGATGCAGGAGGTCGTATGCCGGAAGACGTTCCGCGAGTGCTCTGCGCATCGGCGGTGAGACATAGATTCTCCGGAGAGATAGCGACGGGAAATAGTGGACGCGCACTCCGTGGAGGTTCACCGGCACGCCGAGCGGCACCTCGGAATCTCGATCGCCGTCGACGTTCGTCGTGAAGACATCGACCTCATGCCCGCGCGCCGCCAGCGCCCGGCATAGCCCGTGGACGGCATAGATCGGGCCGCCGTATCGCGTGGCGGGCAGATAGGTTGGAACGACGTGGAGCAGACGCACGCGCGTTACGGTGCTACGCGGTGACTGCCGGCGTCAATGACATTCGCGTCGTGCCGGCTTCGGCGGCCGCGGCCTGAGCCATGCGTTCGTCGAGTGTCGCCGTGGCGAACAAGCATCCGACGAAGAACGCCGCCAGCAACGTGATCACGGCGTCCGAATAGGCCTGTGCCGATGCGAGAAACTCCACGACATTGGCAACGACGATCGCGAACAGCGCTGCTCGCGTGAGTTGAGACGAACCTGGAACGTCGGGATGCCTGGAGATCTTCATCATCGTCATCAGCATGGCCACACCGAGTCCGGCTGCAGCGAGAAGACCGGGGATGCCGAGCTCCATGGCCAGCTTGCCCAGGCCGCCTTCCTGCCAGCCCAGTCGTGCAATGCCGCTTTCGCTCAGGACGTGATAGGCGCCTTGTGTGGCTGTACCGAGGCCTCCTCCCATGATTCCTGACTGTTCAACGGTGCTCTGGAGACCTCCCTCGAGCCGGCCGTAAATCTCCTCCTGGGTCGTTACGGCGCCTTGCGCATAAACGCTCGACTCTTCATCCTGCGACACCTTGCTCACGACGAAGATCATGATCAAACTGAGGACAGCGACGGCGATGACCTGAACCATGGAGAGACGGCGGATGTATCGCCAGAGAAACGCCAGGACAAAGACGGCGATCATGTAAAGAGCCTTGCGCCGTCCGCTGATCAGGCAGTTGAGAAATCCCCAGCCCGTCACGAGCATCCAGATCCAGACACTGCGCAGACCGCGCGAACGCAGCGACATGATCATGCCGATCATCGTCAGGATCGCCGCGTGTAATCCCATGATGTCGGGGCCGCGATAGAACCCTGAGAGCATCCTGATCGTCAGGCCGGTCAGCATGCGCAGGTTGTCCTCGTTGAGGGCCACGGTGCCCAGCACGCGCCAGGGGAGTCTCAGGTACTCCAGCGGCGTGCCGATCATGGCGATCGACGTGACGATGGCGTAGAAGCGGAACAGGTCGTAGATCTGCTCTTCCCGCTGCAGGTAGGCATAGCCGAGGATCACCGCCGGCAGAGGGGAGAGATAGACGAAAAGGCCAAGCGCGGGCGCTTTCCAGCCATCGAGGCCGAAAGTGAAGATTCCATTGACGGCGGCGAGAAAGAGAAAGAAAAGGACAACCGTGAGTCCGGCGAAGATGTTGGCAAAACGGTTGGAAAACTCGCGGGCATGCGCCTGCAGCGTCTTCTGTGCCGCGAAAATAATCACGAAGTAGATCACGACGATGCTGAGGGACATCACCACCGGTGTGCCGGGCGTTAATTTGCGTGCCGGGTCCTGCAGCACGCCGACCAGAATGGCCAGCAGCCATCCCCGTCTCCAGTCGACAAGAGCAATGGCCACGGAGAGGAGCATCAACGCGAGGAAGAGGACGGTGAAGGTGATCATCGGTGAATCGATCAGTGGAACGCGGTTGGTTCGCGTGCCATTTCTTGCGGTCGTCGAATCAACTTCCGTCCCCGCCGTGCCAGACTCCGCGCCAGCATGAGGCCGCGCAACTCGCCAATCAACTTTGTCGGCACGGTCCAGGGATGGCCGAGGTGATAGCGCGTCGCTACGTTCCTGCGGATCCGCCGGAGGGCGTATCGCCACAACGGTCCGCGGTGATGGATGGCGAAGTAGTAGTCGCCGGCCGAGTGAGCCGGGGAGGGACTGCTGCGATGATCACCGTAGGAACGGAGGCCGCCGGTGGACAGCTTGAGATGGCGCAGCGTGGCCTCGGGAGCAAACCAGACCTTTCCTCCCGCGGCGATGAGCCGGAGAGCAAAATCGGTTTCGAAGCGATAGCCGGCTCCGACGAAGTTCTCGTCGAATCCGCCGGCGGCGATGGCATGGCCGCGTTTCACCGACAGATTCCCAGCCATCACATTCGCCACGAACCGGCCGCGGTCGTGGTTGAAATGGAACTCCAGGTCGTCTTCCGGCTGCTCGAAATGCCGCGGCTCTTCTCCAGGCTGGAGGATTTGTCCGACGACTGCCCACGTCTCCTCAGCGGCATGGGCATGTTCGTGAGCGGCAATCAATCCTGACGAGGGCTCGATGTCATCGTCGAGGTAGAGGACGAGCGGCGTTCTCGCGGCGAGGAGCGCCTCGTTCATGGCTCGTGGTATGGACGGCGCGTCGAGTCGGATCAGTTGAATGTGACCCTCACGATGCCAGCGCGCCAGCGGCTCGTTCAGCTCAGGGCTCTGGTCCACCACGATGATCATGTCGGGCGGTGGATCGAGTGTCAGGAGACGCTCCACGGTCTCGACAACGATCGCTCCCCGGTTGTAGGTCGGAATGGCGACTGTGATCATCTCCGGCGCCTTTCGTCCAGCATGTGCATCGCTGCTTTGACACCTTCAACTCCACGAGCGAACGTCCAGGTAGCGATGATCTGGCGCGAGCGCGCGGCCATTCTCAGGCGGAGCGACGGGTCGTCGACGAGCTGGGTCATCGAAGCGGTGAGCGCGGCCGCATCGCCCGACGGATAGATAAACGCGTTCTCACCCTCCAGCACGATGTCACCGATCGACCCGCAACGATCGGTGACGATGACCGGGAGCCCGCACGCCATCGCTTCATTGATCACCGCTCCGCGCGGTTCGTACGCCGACGGCAGCACGAAAACATCCGCGAGACCGTAGTACCTTGGCAGCTCGCTCTGGTTGACGAAACCGGCGAAACGCGCACCGGTCAGTTCGTGCTCGCGCGCATACGACTCGAGTGGTTCGCGCAGGATACCGTCGCCAAGAAAGAGGATCACCGCGCGGTCGCGGTCGGGCATCCGCTCGTACGCGCGCAGGAGCGTCATGGGGTCCTTCCGCTCGACGAGCTTTGCGGAAAAGGCAAAGACGATCTGGTCCGGTCGGATGCCGAGTGATTCACGCATGCGCTCCCGCTCACCCGTGGCGAAGCAGCTTGCTTTCTCGAAGCGCTCGTTGTCGACCGCCCACGGCAGGAGAAAGAAACGGCTCGGGTCCGCGCCGTAATGACGGTAGTACTCGGCGTTGAGGACGCCCGAAACCATGAAGCCGGTGGTGTTCCGAAAAAGCAAACGCAGGAGCCTCGCGCGGATTCGGCGCCGCACGGAGTCCTCGGGCGGCGGAAAGCTGCTGTCACCATAGAGAAAGAAGGGAATGCCCGCCAGCCGGCAGGTGAGGATGCCGATCATGGCGCTGATCGAGCCCCAGCCGAGCATGAAGATCACCATGTCGTAATGCCCGCGAAGAAGCGCCGGTACAACGCCGGGATTGATGTGCCGTGTCCAGCCGCGGTTGCTGTCGCCGGCTAGGTTGCGAAGGAACAAATGGTGATAGCCGGTCAGCAGATCGACATCCCATCGCAGCGTCGTTCCCATGTCTTTGTCGCGATACGTTTGCGCGCCGGCGTTCGAAAGGTAGAGCACCGTCAGATCGATCTCGGGATCCGTGGCAAGCAGCCGGAAGAATGGATCCTGATATTGGATCACGTGCGAGGCGACAATGGCCAGCCGCTGAGGCATCATCCGAATTTCGCCTCCAGGCGGCGCTCATAAAACTCCGAGATCTCGCGCGCCACGCGCCCCCATGAGTAACGGTGTGCGGTCTCGACCGCGGCGGCGCTCATGCTTCGGGCGCGGTTGCTGTCATTCATCAGGGACACCGCGGCCTCCGTCAGCGCGCCGGCATCGCCCGGATCGATGAGGACGCCGTCCACGCCATCGTTGATGACATCGGGCGCGCCACCGACCCGAGTTGCCATGACGCACACCCCTCGGCTCATAGCTTCCAGGAACGCTTTCCCGAACCCTTCGAAGAATGATGGAAATAGAAAGATGCCGGCACGATCGTAGATGATCCGCAGCTCGTCTTGCGCGGTCCAGTGGAGAAGCTCGAGACGATCGACGGCATTACGGCTGAGCAGCGCCCGGACGTCGTTGTGATGAGCGCGATCGCAGACCCAGATGAGACGGGCGTCGGGGCGCGCTGTGACGATCGCGTTCATGGCAGCCGCGGTGACCATCGGTGCTTTCACGAAAGCGAACTGCCCCACGTACAGAACTGTTCGCTGGCGCTCATCGTCATATCCGGCCACCGGAGTCATCAGGAAGGTGTCGGGCGCGGCCTGTGGCACGACGGCGATCTTTGCCTCATCAATCCCGAAACGCTGGTGGAGGAATGAGGCGTCGCCGCTGCTCGAGACGATGTGGCCGTCGGCAATCCGCGCCGTTGCGGTCATGTGACGGCCGAGCAGAGTGCCGATGATTGATGACGCTACGCGACGGGGCAGCGGACGCTTCTCTCCCAGGCGATGCTTCCATTTCTCGATGACTTCGTCGACGTGGCTCTCGATTCCATGGGAGCGATGGATCATCACCGCATGTTTGTGTTCGCGGCCGAGCCAGCGTGCCACGCGATATCCATGTGGCTGATTGATGTGGACGACATCGTAGTCATGATCGGCAGAGTGCCGGGCAGCGGCGCGCTGGTAGGCGCGCGGCAACTCCAGCAGGTAGTGCAGGTTGCCATGGGCTATGCGGCGTCCGAGCTCGGGAGCCCACACCTCGTCGACCGTATGGCCGAGATTTCGCAGCGCGTCGATCGTGCGAACCTCCGTTCCCGCGGCGCCGGAGGAGGGGTCGCGCGGCACGTCGGCCATGAAGAGGATCCGCATCGCAGTCCGATTCTGAGGCTAAGAACGCCGGATTCGGTACGAAGAAATGTTTTTCGTACCGGCGTGTCTCATCAGAGGAAGGACTGCAGATATCGAATCCATGCCTTCAGTGAGGGAGGCCAGATGGCGATGGCCTGGCGCAGGTAGCGGCGCGCACGGGGATCGCCATTGCGCCGCAATGCTTCGCCGATGAAGTAAAGGCCGTCGGCGCGAGCGCGGGTTGTCATGCCACGCACCGGCTTGATCCGGGCCGCTTCCTCCAGAATCAATTCCTCGGATTCACCACGCGATCTGGCGAAAAGGGCCATCCGGGAGAGGCTTGCCATCCGTTCCTGCGTCGCGCGCGAAGCGCTGCTGATGGCGTCGGGAGTGACTCGCGCGGTGTACAACCCTTCGGGAACGATTTGAAATGTTCCCTCCTCCGCGAGGCGGTACCAGAGATCCCAGTCCTGACCGTAGTAGAACTGAGGCCGGTAGCCACCCGCACGAATGTAGGCATCCCGGCGGAACATGACCGATGGGTGAGAGGTTGGCCCGTCCGCTACACCATGCTCGTTGCGAAGATCGATCATTCGGATCGGTCTGACGGCCAGCCCAGTGCCGCGCGCGGCATACAGCGGCTCCAGATCAGGCCCTGCGAACTCGGTCCAGCAGGAGACGAAGGCGAGCTCGCTGTCTGCGTTGAGCAGGTCACTCTGCAACGCAAATCGACGCGGGCTGGAGAGATCACCGGCATCATGCCGGGCAATGTACGTCCCCTGTGCCGCGGCGCAGCCGGCGATCAGCGCGCGCGTCAGTCCGGCATTCTGTTGTGCAACGACACGGATGCGCGAGTCGCGGGCAGCGTACGCGGCGAGTATGCGTGGGGTGTCATCCGTCGAACCGTCATCGACCACGATGCAGTCAAAGTCGCTGTACGTTTGCGCAAGGATGGCGTCGAGCGTGGCCGCCAGCGTGCCGGCGCCGTTGTAGACCCCCATCACGACGGAGATCATTGGCATCGGTATCGCTCCCGCCCGGTGGCGATCCCGATTAGCCGACACGTTCGTGCCTTCGCGCGCATCACCGCCGCTCGCCGCAGCGCGCGGTTGAAGTCCGGAATCACGGTCGAGACGAGCGACTCGGGAGTCATACGGCGGGAGCGATCATAGACGCGATGCGCGTTCAGGTCTTGCGCGCGATTGCCAGTAGGCTTCCGCCGATGATTCTCCGCAGGGGTGCGAGCAGGAAGTCACCTGGACCGGCGGCCAGGCGCAACAACAGATTGCCGAGTCCGGAGACCTTGAGGCCGCACCCTTTCTCCGCGGTCTCCCGTGTTGCTTTCCGCGAGAGGAACGATCGGACGAGAAGGCCGGGTACCAGCGCCGTGAAAAAGTACCTCGACTCCAACATTTCGAATCCCGCGGAGCCGAGCAGAGACACGAGCCCTTTACGGTTGTACCGCTTGTGATGACCGGCTAACTCATCGATGCGGCTCCACAACCAGCGGTGGGCGGGGACGGTGAGGATGACCCTTCCTCCGGGCCGGAGCATGCCGTGAATGTTCCTCAGGGCCAGCTTGTCATCCGCGATGTGCTCCAGGACGTCGAAAAGGGCGACAACGTCGAAGTGCTCGTGAAATGGAGGCGAGCGCAGGTCGAACTGATAGAGCTTATCGAGGCCGTACTGTTTCGCGTGCAGGAGGCCGTTGATGTGGATTTCGCCGATCGACGGGTTGCGATAGCCGTCCTCCAGAAGAGCCAGCGCAGTATGGCCTGTCCCCGCGCCGACTTCCAGAATGTCCTCGGTTTTCGCGACATAGGCAGCGAACGCTTTGAGGATGACTTTCACCCGGTGCGTGAACCAGGGGTGTTCCCTTTCGTGGCTGTACAGTACGTCCAGATCCTCGGACTTGTAATCTTCGTGCTGCTCAAGGATGTCCGGCTCAAAGAGGACGATGCCCTGTTCCCGGTCCGCGCGATACCGGCATGACGGGCAGGCCAGCCCGGCGTCCACTTCTGAGAGGCCGCTGCCGCAGCGTGGGCAGACGATCACACGCCCCCCAGGTTGAAGATGATGATGCCGGCGAGAATCAAGAGCATTCCCCAGACGTGATGCCGCCGCATACTCTCGCCCAGAACCGCCACGGACAGGACGACGACGACGACGTACCCCAACGGCAGCAACGAGACCGTCAGATGGAGCGGCAGGATCTTCAACGCGATCGTGGATGTAACCGTGGATCCCAGCATCAGCACGTAACCGGCGATCGCGAACGGATCGAGGAAGGGCCCCAGGAGCGAACGGTCTCGCCCGCGGAGGGCGCCCTTCTTCAGGAGGAGCTGGCCCGTCGCCGCCAGGACCACTCCCGCGAGAAAGATCGCCATCGATCCGGTCATGAGAGATCCTCCCTGACCACCAGGTACACACCAGCGACAATGACGGCGGCGCCGACGACATTGAAGCTGGTCACCCGCTCTAGGAAAAAGACTCGGCTTGCAGCCAGGACCAGAAAATAGTTCAGGCTCGTGACCAGATAGGCGACGAAGAGCCGGACCTCGCGAAGGACGAGTTGCCAGAAGAAGGCCTGGAGGACGAGACACGCCAAGCCGCCGAGATACCAGGGGCTGCTGAAAAACGCAGCGGGCGTTGGGCTTCCCATACGGAGCGCCGCCGTCTTGCCAAGAACAATCGCCGTTGTTTGAAAACAAAGAGACAACGCGAGGAATAGCAGGGAGACCGGCCGGACTCTGTCGATCATTCCTTCACAACCGCCAGTCCGGCGCACGAGATCCCGCACGAGTCCCCGTTTCGCGCTCCTTCACTCAATGAACGCACGTCGTTCATGCGCCGTACACCTTGCGCAGAACGACAAATGCCTGAGCAACCCGATATTTCAGCGCGCTCATCTCGAGATTCAGGATGGCATAGTTGCGTGCCGAAACGTGCGTGGTGATCCGCGTAATACCTTGCCGAAGGAGCTCGTTGTATTCATGGAACGACATCAGCGGAGCCAGGCCGGCTCCTTTGTAGTCAGGGTGAACGCCGCCGAGCAGCATGAGGGCCTCGCCATTGCCGAGGTGCCGGTGCGTCCTCATGGACAGGGTTCGTCCGCTTTGACGCTCGAGCAATCGATAAACGCGCTCGTCCGGCCGTTCGAAGGATTGTCGCACGTAGGCTTCGTAACGCTTGCCGGAAAGTTCCCGAGCGTTCGTGAACCATGGATCAATTAGCCAGCGGTCATCCGTAAAGGTCTCGCGGACGATGGCAAGTACTTCTTCCAGGGCTCGTTCACTCACAACCCTTTCGAAGTGGTAGGGGCCTTCGGAGACGCCGAACGGTTGCTTGAGGCGGAAGGTTAGGCGTAACTGGGTCTCGATGAACCGGAACCCCGCATCCTCCAGCCGGTGGATCAGCGCCAGGTCCTCGATGCGTACTTTGCTGAGGACGTATGCCGGATGATAGCGAGCGACAAACGCGCTCTCCGCCGCGGCGATATCGTCTTCCGGTGCTGGTTCGAACAAATCGAGTACCGGCCGCCCCAGTACGCGCGAGTCGATTTCATTCAGGCGTATTTCCATGACTACCTAAAGCGCGACCATGTTCTCGGCATGAAAATCTGTGTCACGTCGTTCACGTGGGTAGGGTGTCTCCAGGAAGTAGTCGACGTCCGCCAGAAGTCGCTCTTCGACGGCCTTATATCCGGCCGGCTCGGCGATGCTGCTGATGAAGCTGTCTCCGCAAGCCACCTCGTGCATGACCCGTTCGCCTCGCATCGCGTTCACGAACTTTGCGCTCGTTGTCGGCACCACTCCGCCGTAGCGAACAAATAAAGTCCATGTTTCGTCGCGCTCCGTTCCCTCGTCGATCACTGTACCTGTGAACCGGCGATCGTATCTGTACGGCACCTCGAGACATTTCTCGACGTAGTGCGTGTACGTGAAGCACTTGGCTGGGCTGACGCCGAGAAACAGGAACCGGACGCGATCGCCGAGCTGATGAATCCTGTCGAACGTACTGCCGCGGCCCAGAGATGTGTCAGGAAGGTCGCGAATGATGCTCACATCGCCGCCGGACACAGCCACCGACATCAGTGGGTCTGATGAACGCTCGGTTTCCGGCAACACGCGAAAGAATTCATTGAGAGCACCCATCTGCGATCGTGATCTCAGTTTGTCGTAGGGGACGCCGTTGCAAAAGCTGAATGTAAACGCCGGCATGGCGATTGTGCGAACGCCCGTTGCCTGGAGAACCTCGATCAGCGCCTCCAGCAATCCGCGCCGCCCCAGATCCGCGCTCGGTTGGCCGAAGGACATCTCCGAGTGTACGAAGAGAAGATCGCACTCCGGCGCCTGGACCTTCCTGAGGCACTCCAGGAAATCACGATTGGTGATCCAAAGGCCATTGCTGGACTGGAAGAGGTTGTGCTGTTGCATAGAGAATCCAACCTACCGCACGGTCATGCCGCCGTCGACCACGAGGCTGCTACCGGTGATCCACGAAGCCTTCTCGGAGAGCAGGAACTCGACCGCATTGACCACATCTTCGACCTCACCGAGCCGCAACAGGTACTGTCCGCGGCTCTTCTCCAGCAGCTCAGGATCGTGAAACACCGAATGGGCCATGTTCGTTGGCACGCCGCCGGCGATGATCGAATTCACCCGCACGTCTGGCGCAAGCTCGACGGCAAGCGAGCGCATCATCGCGTCGACCGCCCCTTTGCTGGCCGAGTAGATGGCCTGCCCCTTCGTTCCGCGAATGCTGTATGTGCTGGAGAGAAATACGACGTTCGAGAGTTGCCCTTGGTTGACCAGCCGTCGCAAAAGGATTCGGGTGATTTGCACCGCGGAGAGGCAGTTCACATTCATGACCTCGGCCACGGTCTCGGCGTCCATATCGCGCATTGGCAGCACCTTGACGACACCGGCGCAGTGTACGAACGAATTGACTTTGGCGTCGTTCTCCTTCAGAAACGCAGCGAGCGAGTCCCCGATCGCCGTGACATCGCGCAGGTCGAACGGCCACGAGAGATGGGGAATCCCGGCCGTGCTCGCCTCCAGCACGTTGGCCAGTCGCTCTGTGGACCGGCCGTTGAGAATCAGCGGCCGCTCCGGGCCGAGGCGGCGGCAAACAGCTTCACCGATGCCCGAGGAGGCGCCGGTTATAAGCGTATAGGCGTTGGGCACGTTCGGTCAGGCCTTTCTCTGTCTCTCGGCCACGAACCTGTGCAGATCGCCCACGGTCATCGCACGCATAAGGTCGTCGGCAGAGATGGACACTTTGTAATCCTTGTCGATCATTGCCACGAGGGATAGCGCCGTGAGCGAGTCCCAGGCTTCGCAATCGCGGAGCACGGTGTCTTCACCGATTGCCTCGATCTCGAGAATCTCGGCCGCTCTCTGAAAAAACGGATCCATCAATTGGGCGCGCTCTCTTCCGCGTAGTCGATCGTGTCACAGAAGGCCAGCGGCCCGACCTTCATGACCATCGCGGCCCAGGTAAGTCCGACCCCGAAACCGGCGAAACAGAGTCGCAGCGGATGCTCCCTGAGCAATTTGCCCAGGTTGAAGGTCACGTTCGTGGGGATGGTCGCTCCGCTGGCGTTTCCAAAGTGCTCGACGATGTTGTTCGGCATGCGCTCGTACGGCACGCCCATCTTGTCCGCGAGCTTCTCGAGCATGAACCGGTTAGGCTGATGAAACATAAAGTAGTCTACCTCGTCTCGCGAGAGGCTGGCCGCCAGCAAGAGCTCGTCGATCAACGGCGGCACCTCGGTCTGCACGAAATTGAACACCGCCGTGCCGTTCATCGCCAGATGATCCTTGCTCCGCCAGTTATTCTCACCGACCGCCTCCAGAGTGGCGGTCTCTGGCGTGGAGGGAAGGCGGAAGCCACCGGCCGGGATCATCAGAGCGTCATACCGCGTGCCATCCATCTTGAGGCTGGCGTGGATCGGCTCGCCCTGCGAGGGTTTCTCGACCACCGTGATGGCCGCGGCATCGCCGATCAAGGGGTAGCTGTTCTTGTCCTTTGGTGACACCCGGCGGCTCAATACGTCGGCATTGATCACCACCACCTTCTGGATGCTCTCCTGTTCCAGAAGCAGGAAGGCCTGCAGGAGTCCGACCACGAATCCGGCGCAGCCTTGGTTGATGTCCAGGCAGAACATGTCCCGCTTCAGCCCCAGACGCCCCTGAATCACACTGCTGGTCGGCGGCATGATGTAGTCGGGCGACTGCGTGACGAGAATCAACGCATCGATAGCCGAGGGCTGAAGAAGCCCCCGATCGAAGAGGTGTCTCATCCCGAATACGGCGAGATCGGACACGCAGGTCTCGTCCGTCGCCAGCCGATGCTTGTCAAACCCCATGACCAGCTTCAACTTCAGCGATTTTGCTTCCGGGAAGTCGAACGCCTTCATGTCTTCGAGGAAGGACCGCTCGTTGGCGGGGAGGACGGTGAGGACCCCTGAAATGCGTTTGTCGCGAAAGGTGAAGTTCACGTCTCCACCCCATGCTTGCGCAGGAGCGCGCCAATCGCCTCCAGGTTCCGGAAGTTCTCCGGAACGATCTCGGTGCCCTCGATCGATATTCCGAAGGTCTTGTCGAGCGATGACACGAGCATGACGATGTCGAACGAGTCAAGAAGTCCATCGTCAAGGAAATCATGCGATTCGCTGAAGGACGACTCCGGTCTGATCTCGGCGAGGATTTCAAGGAGGTGATTCATCGCACCCCCTGCGCTTCGTTGCCGGCAAGGGTCAGCCGGATCACAAGGCCATCGCCCTGAATCTCGACCTTCGGCGGATTGATTGTCACTTCGTGCGAGCCGGCAGGATCGGCGACGATCGTATACCTGCCAACGCGATACTCCGTTGCGCGCAGGACCACTTTGAGTGACGGGAAAACGGGCAAGCCACCATAGTCTACACTCCGCAAGAGCGCCGAGATTCGATGCGGTTCCCATGAGAGATCGAGCACGCCTCCGTTGGGGATGTCCGTCGATTTGTTGAGCGTGCTCCTGGTCTCCATACCTTGAGGCAGTACCTGATAGTCGCCGCTCCAGAGCCGCGGCAGCAGCGTTTTGAACGTGCGCCCGCCGAGTTCGAGAGTCTGCCGCGTGAGCTCGACGGCAGTTACGAGCGGCGCGATCGCCAACGGAGTGCGCATCACGATGTCGCCCGCGTCGACCGACGACTGCACGAGGTGCCATGTCACCCCGGTCTCCGTGTCCTCGTCGAAGATGGCCCACGTGGGCGCGTTCCGTCCGCGGTGCCGCGGCAGCAACGAGTTGTGAAAATTGACGAGCAGCAGGCAGGGGTTTTCGATGACTGGAGTGGGAAAGATATACATGTTGTATGCACTGACCACGAGCGTCGGCGCTCGTATCGTCTCGAAATACCGTCCGAGTGCGGAGCGATTCGTTTCACGACGGTATTCAACTCCCAAACGCCGGCAGATCGCCGGAAGCCGGGACATGGACTGCTCTTCCGGCTCTATGCAGCTCACCCGCGGTGTCGTCGACCGCGCTACGGCAACGCATTCGCAGGCCAGCGGCCCGGTTCCGATGATGACGATCTGCTCGAAGGGCATCTTCTACGGCACTCCCGACGCGCGCTGGCTCAGAGCGAGCCGGTCGATTTTGCCGTTCGGATTCCTCGGCATTTCCTCGAGCCTGTGGAATGCAGTCGGAATCATGTATTTGGGAAGAACCATCATCAGTTTGCCGCGTATGGCCGCCGGTGTCACTTCCGTGGGCGCTTCATAGAACAGGGCGATCTCTTTCTTCTCTGCGTCGTAAAGAACGCAGACGTTCCGAATGCTCGCGATGCTGCTGCACGCCAATTCGATCTCGGCCAACTCGATCCGGTAGCCCAGATGTTTGATCTGGAAGTCCCGGCGCCCCCTGAACATCAGCTCGCCTCGCTCGTTCCACAGAACGATGTCGCCGGTCCTGTAAATCAACTCCGGATAGTGAAGGTTGAGCGGATTCTGCACGAAGGCGCGCGCGGTCTGCTCCGGATTGTTCCAATATCCCATCGCCAGCGAAGTGCCGCGGATGCACAATTCTCCCGCCTCGTTGAGGCCGCACGGCTGGTTCTCTTCGTTCAATACGAGCACATCGGTGTTCCTGCAAGGGAAGCCGATCGGTAGCGGCTCGTCGTCGCGCATTTCCCGGTCAACGACAAAATAGGTGCAATCCACTGTGATTTCGATGGGGCCATAAAGATTGACAAACTGGCAGTTAGGCAGTTGGCGACGCCAATGGTTCAGATGCCGCGTGGGGAAGACCTCCCCGGCGAAGAAGACCATGTTCAGGTTGCTCAGATCGGCCGCCTTGAGCAAGTCGAGGTTTGCCATGTTGACCATGATCGTGGGTACCCAGAAGATGAATGTCACGCGATGCAGCGCCAAAAACTCGACCAGCTTGACCGGGAATGCAGCAAGAGATTCCGGAATGATCACCAGCGTGCAGCCCCGAGCCAGGGTTACGTACAACTCGAGGGTGTAGATGTCGAAATAGAATGGCGAAAGACTGCCGATGATCGTGTTCTCATCGAAGGCGAAGCGGCCGGTTACCCAGTCGATGAAGTCGATTACGCTTCGATGGTTCATCACCACGCTCTTCGGTACACCCGTGGACCCCGAGGTGTTGATCAGACACATGGGGTCAGTGTCGATGCAGGACTCGTAACCCGAAGGTGCATACTCCGCCGGTAGGGAAGCCATGGTCGCGATTTCATCGACGCAAAGAAGTCGCGATGGAGCTATGCCGAGGGCAATGACTTCGTTGTGCAGAGACGAATTGGTAATCACGATCAGGGGCTCAACGTTATCGAGAATCTTCTTCTGACGCGTCGCCGGCGTTTTCGTGTCCAGATTTGCGTAAATGTTTCCGCTGTAGAGAATGCCCAGATCGGCGACGATGGTCCACACCGACTTCGGGAGATAAACCGCGACCGGCTTGTTCCGGTCCTCTGTCCTTTGGCCGATCAACCACGCGCATCGCCGCGCCAAGTCCGCGACCTCCGCGAACGAATACTTCGGTGGCCCGTCCACGATAGCGGTCGCATCGGGACGCGTTCGGAGAGTCTCGGCGAGGTATTCGAGTACGTTGATCTGCATCGGTTCGCTAACGTGAAGCGCTGGACTCATCGGGAAGATTGCACTGCTCTCGCACGACGTAGAGCGGGCGCCTTTTCGCTTCGTCGAAGACCTTGCCAAGGTAGAGTCCGATGATCCCAAGGTCGGCCAGGATCACGCCCGTCAGGAAGAACAGAGAAACCATGACGCTGGTCCAGCCGGCCACCGCTACGCCGAGCAAGTAGTAGCGGATTGCCAGCCAGCAGGCGTACGAGGCCGAAAGAGCGGAAGTCAGAAACCCGAGCTTGATCGAGATTCGCAGCGGCTGGTCGGATTGCGAGACAAGCGAGTCGAGCGCAAAGCGCAACGCCTTGAGAAACGTATAGCTGGTTGTTCCGGCGTAGCGGGCGCCGTGAACGACCTCCACGTAGGAGACCCGAAACCCGAGCCATAGCATCAGCAGACCGAACGACCGCGCCCGCTCGCGCAATGCTCGAAAATGATCGGCAACCTGACGGCTGAAGATCGAGAAATTCGAGAGCCCCTCCACGACGTGCACGCTCGAGAGCGCGTTGATCACGCGGGTGAACAGCCGCGAATACAGTTTCTTTAGAAACGGGTCCTGACGGTTGCCCCGCGTGGCGAAAACCACGTCGTATCCCTCCTGCGCCCTAACGTGAAGGCGCAGAATCTCTTCCGGTTGATCCTGCAGATCCGCGTCCATCACCACGACCCAGTCACCGCGCGCATGATCGATGCCCGCCGCGATCGCGTAGTGCTGGCCGAAGTTGCGGGAGAGGTTGATTCCTTTCACGCGCGGATCGAGGGCCGCCAGTTCGCAGATCACTTGCCAGTCATTCTCCGGACTGGCGTCGTTGACAAGGATGATCTCGAAGTGGGGAGTGAGTTGCTCCAGCGTGGCACACAGACGCCGGTGCAGCTCCTTGAGGCAGCTTGCACACCGGTAAGCCGGCGCAACGACGGAGATCATCAGGCTCATTCGGATATCTTCTGAATCTCGCGCGAGGCGGAAGACCGCTACTTCATGAGTTTCTTGTATTCCTCGTCAGTCTTGGTCTGGAAATGCCTGAAGAGGGTGGCCATCGCCACGAGCCGGCCTTCAAAGGACGTCATGTCCAGGGGCTCGAGAAAATCAATGTCCTCGACCCCATGGTTGATCCGGCCGTCATAGATCACGACGTCTCCGGGATCGCAATCGGATTCAAAGAAGAAGCGTTCTCCGGCAACGTCGATATAGGCGCCACCAGTCTGGAAATCGACGCCTTTCCTGGACATGATGAGAATCACCTGTACATAGCTGCTCAGTCCGGCCTCACGGGAAACGGTGGCCGTGCCGACGTCGGTATGTGGCGCCATGAAGCCGCCGCCTCGGGGGTAGTGGTGGATTCGGGTGGCGGACCACATCCCCTCTTCGATACCCGAAAGAGTGAAATCCTTCGGCAGTCCATAAAGAACGTTTCGAAAGCGCACCAGAGTGCGAAAGGTCTCGTGCATCCCGAAGATGTCTTCGTCCATCAGCGGGTTGTAGAACAGCCTGACGAATCGGGGAACGCTGTTGACGCCCTGGGTCCCCCCGACGACGAGCTTCTGAAAGTTCTTCAGGAGCGCGTCCGCGTCCCGAGGATCGTGTTTGCGGTCGTTCCGCGAGCTGAACCGGCTGCGAATGCGCTCTCGCGCCGCCCGAATGGTCTCCGGCTCGAACAGTCCCGTGACTCTCGCAAACGTGTGCTCCGTCAGAACCCGTCTGATCTTCTCGATCGTCGCCTCGTCCAGGCTCGTGACATGAACCGTAGCGTCGAGAATAGGACTGCTCATGGAGGCACTGTATTCGAACATTTCCGTGATCGCCAGTCTGAAGTCGGTGGTGTGAATTGCGCCGTCGCTCTCGTCTAGCTATCCCGCTCCATCCGTCCTACGATCACGGATGATGATCAGAAAGGGAGCGCACGCGTGACCGCGATTCCGTTCAACAGGCCCTCGGTCGAAGGGCGGGAGATGGAACTGGTGCGCGAGTCCATCGCGGCCGGGCACATCTCCGGCGACGGCATCTTCACCAAGCGGGCGAACGCCATGCTCGAATCGATCCTCGGCGCGCCGAAGGTGCTGCTGACCACCTCCTGCACCCACGCCCTGGAAATGGCGGCCATCCTGCTCGATCTCGCACCCGGCGATGAGGTGATCATCCCCGCCTTCACCTTCGTCTCCGGCGTCAATGCCTTCGTCCTCCGAGGAGCACGGCCGGTATTCGCCGATATCCGTCCGGACACGCTCAACATCGATGAGACGGCCATCGAGCGGCTGATCACGCCGCGCACGCGGGCCATCGCCCCGGTCCACTACGCGGGCGTGGGATGCGAGATGGACGTCATCATGGTTGTTGCCAATCGACACGCCATCGACGTTGTCGAAGACAACGCCCACGGTCTCTTCGGCAGCTATCACGGACGGACTCTGGGTACCTTCGGCCGCCTGGCCACGCTGAGTTTTCACGAGACGAAGAACATCAATTGCGGCGAAGGGGGAGCGCTCGTCATCAACGACCCGGCGCTCATCGAGCGCGCGGAGATCATCCGCGAGAAGGGCACCAACCGCAGCCGCTTCTTTCGCGGCCAGGTCGACAAGTACACCTGGGTCGACATTGGGTCGAGCTACCTGCCGTCGGACATGCTGGCCGCGTATCTGGTCGGGCAGATCGAGCAGGCGGAGGTCATCCAGTCCAAGCGGCGGCGTGTGTGGGAGCGGTATGACCAGGAACTCGCCGAATGGGCGGATGGGAACGGCGTTCAGCGGCCGGTCGTGCCCCAAGGCTGCGAGCAGCCGTTCCATATGTTCTATCTGGTGTTTCATTCATTGGCAGAACGGACGTCGATGATCGCCCATCTTCGCGAACGGAACATCTTCGCCGTGTTTCACTACCTGCCGCTGAACACGTCGGAGATGGGCATGCGCTTCGGCGGGCGTGCCGGCCAGTGCCCGGTCGCGGAGAGCGTGAGCGACCGGCTGCTTCGCCTGCCGTTCTACAACAACCTGACGAGCGATGATCAGAGCCGCGTGATCGACGCAATCCATTCATGGCGTCGATGATCGGCTGCTTGCTTGACTCCCGGCAGGATAGAGTGGAAAGGCAACTCCCACGATGAAGAAGACGATCATCGCCGCGGTGGTCCTGCTGGACGCGCTCATCCTGGTCCATCTCGCCGGCAGCGTGATCGCCGCGGTTGTCTTTGTCGTCTTCGTGGCCGCGTTTCTGCTGCCCGCATGCGCACTGATTCTGCGACTTCCGTTCCTGCGGACGATGCCTCCCGATCTGCGCCTAACCGCCGCTGGTGTGCTGGTGGTGATGCTGGCGGTACCCTGGTTCTTCGTCCGCAAGCTGCTCCCGTTTCACCCGGCGATTGCCGATGTCGTGGTTTGCGTGATTCTCATCGGCGCCGCGGTGAGGTTCGCTGCGGTCAGGGCGACGATCGAGGAGCTCGGTCCGGTATGGATGCGATCGCGATTCGTCGTGTCGATCGTGCTTCCTCTCATGTTCGCGCTGGCATGGCTCGGATACGCTGTTCCCGCCGGCAAGGATGTGCTGTTTCATGGCCTCTTCGCCATCGACTTCGGCAATCTCGTGACGGCCGTGGCGACGTTGCGGGCCTCGCCCCTGTTGCCGTTGGCGGCGGTCACGGATGGCGGTCCCGTGAACTACCACTGGTTGTATTTCACGCTGCCCGCGACTCTGGCCGACTTCTGCGGTGCTGCCATTCCGGCCTTCAACGCTTTGATCCTCACGAACCTGTTGATGGCTTCGCTGCTGGTTCACACGCTGGCCACGGTCATTTCCACGCTCTACGATCAGAGCAACCGGCGGGCGACGCAACTGACCGTGGCAGTGGTCCTCTTCGCGCCCTTCACGCTGTACTACTACCAGGCGATCGCGGCCCGGCTTTCGCTCGGCTGGCTGGCGATGCCCACGCGCAACCATCTGATTCTCTCGCCGGTCAACAGCATGATCGTCTTCGGCAACAACACCTTCGCGCTGGTGCTGGTGATGTTCGTGGCGATGCAGGTGGAGCGCTGGAATCGCGAGCGGCGCATCGTGGATCTCGTTTTGGGAACGGCAGCCCTGTCGATGGTGATCGGCTACAGCGTGACGCTGCTCTTGCCGTTCGTTGCCGGTCTGCTCGTCTGGCTTGCCCTCGGGCGAATCGCGCGGCCACTGCTCGTGCTCGCCTGGGCTGTGGTGTCGGGCGGAGCGATCGTGGCGATGTTCTTTGCCATTCATGTCCTGAGCTCCGGCGGCTCGCGTCACGCAGCGGTTGCATTCGATCGGGGTCAGTTCCTGCGGATTGTGATCTTCGGGTTGCTGCCGTTGTGGGGATTGCTTGTCCTGGCCGGGCGAAAAGCCCTGTCGTTCTTTCACGTGTTGATCGTGGCGGCCATCGCCGTGCCGTCGTTTCTCTACGTCGCCGGCAGTCAGACCGGACAGGTCGACTTCTCGATGAAGACCGGCTCGCTGCTGACCATCGCCTTCGCACCGCTCATCGCGGCCACGATCGAGAAATGGCTCAGCGGCGGCCTGCCACGCTGGCAGGCAATCGTGGCGACGGCACTGATCGCTCTCGGAGTGATTCAGACATCCGCCTACATCCTGCAGTTTCCGTATTACCGGATCACGCGATCGCGATTGCGCGCTGTGACGATCCCTCTCGATTACTACGAAGCGTTGATCTGGCTCAGGGACAACACGCCGCGGAGCTCCATCGTGGTCGATCCGGGAGGCCTCACGATGCCGGACGAGCTCCCCACGCTCTGGATCTCGGAGCGGCGGGTCTGGCTGCCGACGCCGAACACCGAGCCGTACCTCGTTCCGGCAGCAGGTTCTTCTGTGCCCCGGCGCGCCGCCCTCTGGGCCGCCTTCATGGGTGATCCGGGGAATGGCGCTGTCGCGAGCGAGATCGCCGGCGAGGCGGACTACCTCGTCGTGCCGCACGATGTGCAATCGCCTTTCTGGATGCCCGTGAGCCGCTTCAGCAGGTGGGTGATCTATCGATCTGCAACCAGGACCGTATCGCACCTGGGTCAATCTGACGCCGACCGCAGCCGGTCGAACCACGCCGCGGCACGTCCGGCGAGCCGCCAGCCGGCGCTTCGGGCCAGCAATTCATAGACCCGGAGATCGCGCGTGTCGTCGATCTCGCGCGCCAGCGCCAGAAGTTGCTTCGATTCGCCGATGAGCGCGGCCGCGCCGCACTGGCGGGCGATGTGAAAGAGCTCGCGCGCGAATTGCCGGAATTCGGACGATGCCGGATCGAGCCCGGCGCGGCGTGCGTGCGCGAAGACCAGCGCGTGCGAGCGCGCACGGTCGCGCATGGCAGCCGGCGTGAGTTTCACAGGCTCGTGTTCGCGCACTTCACAGACCCACTCCTCACACCAGGCCAGGCGAACTCCGCCTGCTGCGAGGCGGCAGTCGTACTCCCAGTCTTCCTCGATGCGGAGGTCGGTCCAGGGGCCTGCCGCGGCGATCAGCGATGCGCGGTAGAGCGGCGTCGGTGTATCCCACCAGCGCAACGTGAGCATCGAGGGGAACATGGTCTCGATTCTCTCGCCCGAGCGCTTCCATGGGCGCTGCTCGACGCGGCCGTCGTGGTGGCGAAACCGCGTCCAGCCATAGGCGGCACCGCATTCTGGCGATGCTTCCAGCGCGGCAACCTGCAGCTCGAACTTGCGCGGCAGCAGAAGATCGTCGCTGTCCAGGTGCTGAATGTATTGGCCGCGCGCAGCAAGGCGGCCGGCTTCGCGGGCGAGCCCGGGTCCGCTGTTCGCGATATGGATTACGCGGACGATGCCGTCGTGCCGCGCGGCCAGCGCGTCGGCGGTGGCCAGCGTTTCGTCGGTCGAGCCGTCGTCGACGATGATGATCTCGATCGGACGATACGTTTGGGCAAGGACGCTCTCGACTGCTTCGACGAGCATGGCGGGCCGGTTGAAGACCGGGATGATCGTCGTTACCAGCAGGTGCTCAGCCATCGGCCAAGGATAGCAACGAGCCGGGCGGTTAGAATCGGCAGCCGTGCATGCCAGCCTGCGTCACCGCGTTGGGGCCTTGATTTACGACTGGATTCCATTCGAGTTGCGGATGCGCGGCATGGGAGCCAGGGTTGGCCGTCCCGAGCCCTGGCTGCAGATCCGCAACCGCAACGAATCGATCGCGATGGACGAGCGCGGCGTGCGATGCCTTTGGCGTTTCTCCTCCGAGCTTCACATTGCCAATGTCTTTCCGTCGACCGCGGCACGCCTGATGCGCAAAGCGCTGATGCGGTGGCCGGTGACGATGCGTGACGTACCGGCGGCGATGAGCGGTCCTCCGCGCGTGTCGTTTCTCATCGGCCATCGCGGCGTCGACCGGCTACCGCATCTTCTGGCCACGCTGCGCAGCATCGCCGGGCAGACCGGCGTTGTGTTCGAGTGCATCGTCGTCGAGCAGTCGGTGGCGCCCGAGATCAAACCTTCACTGCCCTCGTGGGTGCGCTACCTCCACACGCCGCTTCCCCGCCCTGACCTGCCGTACTGCCGTGCGTGGGCGTTCAATGTAGCGGCCCGCCACGCGCAAGGCGACATTCTGGTCATGCAGGACAACGATGTGCTCATCCCCGAACGTTACTCCTACGAGGCGGCGCAGCGCGTGGCGGAAGGGCATTCCTTCGTCGATTTGAAGCGGTTCCTCTTCTATCTCGATGAAAAGGCCACGATGCAGGTCTTCGCCACAGGTGCGCCGCCCCGAGGAGTGGCGGCGATCGTCAGGCAAAACCTCGATGGGGGAAGCCTGGTGGTCCGTCGGGACGCCTACGATGCCATCGGCGGCTTCGACGAGTCATTCATCGGTTGGGGCGGCGAGGACAACGACTTTTTCGATCGCGCCACCTTTCTCGGCGGCGTCTATCGCTATTCGTACCTGCCGCTGCTGCACCTCGAGCACCCGCCACAACCGGAAAAAGTATCCGTCGCGTCCGGCGCGATCCGGCGTTATCGGGTCGTGGAGAATGTCGACCCCGGCCAGCGCATCGCTCGGCTTCGCGCCATCGAGCAGGGACAAATGTCGGGGCCTGCCGTGGTGGATTGAACGATTTAGCCCGCTTCGCAAGTGTTACTCTGAGATGAAAGGCTCACGGGTGACGCCAGGGCGTCGCAACCCAAGCCTCATTCCGGTCAGAGACATTGCGGGACACCGTTCAGCATCTTTTCCGGCACGCTGATACCGAAACCGGGCCGCTGCCGCGCCGCGGGGCATTTCTCGTCGTCGTCGCGCTGGTGACCATGATCGGCGTCCTGGAGTGGAAACGACTGCCACGCGGGCCATTTGACAGTCTCAGTTACGACGGATTCCGCTACCTGGCAGGAGCCTGTTCGCTCCTCGAGCACGGGAAGTACCTCGACGTTGATGCACAGCCGCAGCGTACGTGGCCGCCTGGGACGTCACTTCTGTACGCGGCGCTCGCGTGGATAACCGGTCAACGGCCCGAGAACCTGGTCACCTTGATCGGCTTGATGTCTTACCTCTCGATTGCGATCGCGCTGGCGATGACGATGCGAACGACGATACGGCGCTGGCCGGTCGCCGCACTCGGATTCGCCGCCATCGCCCTGAATCTGGCCATCATCAGCTTCACGAATAAATTCTGGTCGGAGCCCCCCGCTCTGGCAGCTCTGACCTGGGCTCTGTTGATGACGATCGACGCGATCGATCGACGCTCCGAAGGCCGGATGCTGGCAGCGGCACTCCTGTTCGCATTGGCCGTCCTCTTCCGGTTTGCGCTGATTGCGACAGTCCCGCTGGCGTTGGTCACGGCGGCCATCGCCACATGGCGTTTGCGTACTCTCGTCCTGATGCTCCTGATCCCTATACCGATGATCGTGATTCTTCGGGTTCTGGCTCCGGGTGCGCACACGGGAGCTCCGTTTCGTATTTCCTCGCTGCCGTTCGGGGAGGACTGGAAGGGTCTGACCGAGCTCGCAAATCAGATCGTCCCGACACAACTGGGCTGGGTGGGAGCTTTACTCTTCGTGGCACTGATCGGGTCCGTCATCTGGGCTGCTGCATCGGCCGGAGTCGAGCGCGGCCGCCGTGAGATTGCGCTGTTCGTCCATGTCGGCTGGATCGTTCTCTACGCCATGTTCCTTCTCCTCGCTCAGTGGATATGGGTGAGCCCGGCGCCGGTCATCGACCTGCGGATGCTTCTCCCGCTATATCCCTCGATCGTGATCGTCCTCGCGACGGGCGCGGACCGGCTAATGGGCAGCGGGTCGCGTGTTCTTGCAACACTCACCATGCTGGCCGTAGCAGTGGGTGCGGCTCGAGCACTTCACCCGCTTTTCCAACGCAGCCCGCATCCTGCCGCGACCTGTACCACCAGGGACGATGTCGCGTACTCCATTGACCGGCTTCGGCCGGCGCTCCACGGGGATATTGCCTCGAATGCGCAAGGCCTGGCCTGGTTCGTTCTGAGGCATCCGATCCGAAGGCTTTCGGACGCAACGGCCGGATCACTGATCATTCTCGTGGACGGAAGCCGCACATGTCCCGGTACCGTTGAGACCACCGAACTTCCGAGGGACACCAAACTCGTCGCCGTAGACGAAAGCGTCACGATTGCGCGGCGGTAATCCGATCATGTCTCCGTGCAGGTGATGAAGAGAAGCACGTATCCTTCCGCGATGCGCGTTCTGATCCTCGGCGCGGGCGGCATGCTCGGGCACAAAGTGTGGCAGATCTTTCGGGATCGCTTCGACTGTCGCGCCGCGGTGCGGACGCGCCTGCCGTTACCGCTGTTTGACGATGAGCACGTCATTCACGGCTTCGACGCTGCTGATTTCGAGGGGGTGAGGCGGCTGATCGGAACGGTCCGGCCGGACGTCATCATCAATTGTGTTGGCGTCGTGAAGCAACTAGCTGCTGCGCACGATCCCGTCGCCTCGATCACGTTAAATGCGCTTTTTCCGCACATCGTCGCCCGCGCTGGCGCCGAGGCTGGAGCGCGGATGATCCACATCTCGACCGATTGTGTCTTCGCCGGAACAAGAGGCCACTACGCTGAATCGGACTTCCCCGATGCCACCGATCTCTACGGCCGCTCGAAACTTCTCGGCGAAGTGGTGGAGAGTGAGCTGACGATCCGCACGTCGATCATCGGCCGGGAACTGCGGACGTCGAACGGTCTGGTCGAGTGGTTCCTGGCCAATCGCGGCGGTTCGGTGCGCGGGTTCACCAGGGCGGTCTTCTCCGGCGTCACCACGGCCACGCTCGCGCACACTCTGGCCGCTGTAATCGAGCAGCATCCTTCCCTCCAGGGGCTTTATCACGTGGCGGGCGCCCCCATCACCAAGTACGATCTGCTGGTGATGCTGAACGAGGCCCTCGGCGCGGGAGTGGCGATTACACCCGACGACCGCTTTGTCATCGATCGAAGCCTCGATGCCACACGGTTTCGATCCGCGACCGGGCTTGTCGCACCCGGCTGGCAGGAGATGATTGCCGCGCTGGCCGCGGAGTCGCCGCAATATGAGCGCTGGAGAACGGAATGATCCTCGACGGTAAACGCGTGCTTGTCACCGGCGGCACCGGCTCCCTCGGTGCAACGGTTGTGCGTTCCCTTCTGCGCGGCGACGTCGGCCGGCCTGCGCGCATCACCGTCTTCTCGCGCGACGAGGCCAAGCAGCACGACATGCGCTTGTCGCTCCTCAACTCGCCGGCGGCGACGGATGAGGTGATCTACGCGAACTGGCAACAGCTCCTGCGTTTTCGCATCGGCGACGTCCGCGATTACGCCGCCATCCGCGCCGCCATCGAGCAGGCCGACGTCGTCATCAACGCGGCGGCGCTCAAACAGGTGCCGTCGTGCGAGTACTTTCCCATCGAGGCGGTGCAGACGAACATCCTCGGCGCCGGCAACATCGTCCGGGCCATCCGCGAAAGCGGGGCGCGGGTCGAGACCGTCGTCGGCATTTCCACGGACAAAGCCTGCAAGCCGGTCAACGTGATGGGGATGACCAAGGCGCTGATGGAACGGATCTTCGCCGAGGCCAACCTGGAGTGTCCGTCAACGCGGTTCGTCTGCGTCCGCTACGGCAACGTGATCGCCTCGCGCGGCTCGGTCGTGCCGCTCTTCATCGACCAGATCGCCCACGGGGGGCCGGTGACGATCACCACCGAGGAGATGACGCGCTTCCTGCTGTCGCTCGACCGCGCCGTCGAGACGGTCTTCGCCGCAATCGACAGCGCACGGGCGGGAGAGACCTATGTGCCGCGCGTTGCCGCCGCGCGCATCGTCGATGTGGCCTCGACGCTGATCGACGGCCGCGACATCAAAGTTGCCGTCACCGGCGTCCGGCCCGGCGAGAAAACGCACGAGATCATGGTCTCGGAAGAAGAGTGCCACCGCACCATCTCCCGCGGCGAGTACTACGTCATTCTTCCGATGCTGCCGGAGCTTCGCGACCAGGAGCCCTTCTCGCCCGCGCTGACTAGCGAGTATTCGTCATCCGAGGTCAATCTCGAGGGCGCTGCACTCCGCGACGCGCTGGCGCCATTCATGACCGCGGGGCGGCCGCGATGAAGATCGTTACCTGGCTCGGGACGCGTCCGGAGATCATCCGCCTGAGCCGGCTCATCCCGCTGCTCGACAGCCATTCCGAGCACACGCTCGTACACACCGGCCAGAATTACGACGAGAACCTGAGCGACGTCTTCTTCCGCGAGATGCAGGTCCGCCAGCCCGACATTCACCTCGGCATCGAGGCCAGCTCCTTCGGTGCGCAGGCGGGCCAGGTGATCGAGAAGTCGTTCGAGCTCTTCTCCCGCGAGCGTCCCGATCGCGTGGTGATCCTCGGCGATACGAACAGCGGGCTGGCCGCGGTGAGCGCGGCCCGGCTGGGCATTCCGGTCTTTCACATGGAAGCGGGTAACCGCTGTTTTGACGATCGCGTCCCCGAGGAGATCAACCGCCGCATCATCGACAACTGCAGCGACGTGCTGATGCCATACACCCATCGCAGCAAGGAGAACCTGCTTCGCGAGGGATTCGAGCGGCGGAACATCGCCGTCACAGGGAATCCGATCTTCGAGGTGCTGCAGTTTTATCGCGCGCGGATCGACGCATCCGACGTTCTGGAGAGGCTGTCGGTGGCGCCGAAGGGCTTTTTCCTGGCCACGCTGCACCGCGCGGAGAACGTCGACGGCGAGGAGCGCCTGCGGGGATTCGTCACCGCGCTCGATCGCGTGGCCGCGATTCACGGACTGCCGATGCTGATCAGCCTCCATCCGCGAACACTCGACCGGCTGAACCACTTCGGCATTGACCTCGGCGCGCACATCCGCGTCATGAAGCCGCTCGGCTTCTTCGATTTCGTGCGCCTGGAGATCGAGGCTGCCTGTGTGCTCAGCGACAGCGGCACCGTCCAGGAGGAGTGCTGCATCTTGGGCGTCCCCAACGTGACCCTGCGCGACGTCACCGAGCGCGCCGAGACCATCGAGTGCGGCAGCAACATTTTGACGGGCGGTGACGGTGCCGCAATCGAACGTGGCGTTTCCATCGCCCTCGCGAAATCGCCCTGGACGCCGCCGGCCGAGTACCTCGTGCCGAATGTCTCGCAGACCGTGGCCAGGATCGTGATGGGCTACGCAATCTGATCGTGTACTGAGCGTTTCGTCGATGCCGCGCGTCTCCATCGTCATTCCCGTCTACAACGGCGCGAACTTCATGCGCCAGGCCATTGACAGCGCGCTGGCCCAAACGAGCCACGAAGCTGAAGTCATCATCGTCAACGACGGCTCTCGTGACGACGGTGCCACCGCGGAGATCGCCCGATCGTACGGCGACCGCATCCGGTACATTGAGAAGGAGAACGGCGGCGTGTCGTCGGCGCTCAATCGCGGCATCGCAGAGCTGCGCGGTGAATGGTTCTGCTGGCTCAGTCACGATGACCGCTATCTGCCGGAGAAGATCGCCAGGCAACTGGCCTTTCTGGATCAAAACCCTGACGTTCGGATCGTTGGCTGCAATTTCGAGCTGATCGACGATCAAGGCAACGTCACGAGCGAGTTCCACGAGAACCTGAGCGTCGTCCGCACCGGACGTGAGCTGATGAGCTCCTGGGTCTACGGATGCGGGCTGATGATTCACCGTTCGCTGCTGGAAGGGGCCGCGCCGTTCAATGAAGCGAACCGCACCACCCAGGATCTGGAGATGTGGCTCGGGATCGCCGAGCGTGTCCCCATCCACCTGATGCCGGAAGTCCTGGCTCAGTTCCGCGTCCACGCCGAGGCGGGGAGCAGAACGGAATCGCGCTACCGGCAGGACAAGGACGACCTCTTCGCCCGGATCCTTGATCGCTACGACGTCACCTACTTCGATCCCGGCGCCACGACCCCCCGGGAGCGTGCCGCCACGTACTGGTTTCTGGCGATCAACGCCATGAGACGCGAAGCGTGGGGCGGAGCCCGCCTGGCGGTCGATCGCGCCTGGCGCGAATGGCCGTCAATCCGCAACCCGGCCTTCAAGGCGCGCCTCGTCGGATCGCAGATGGTGACGCGAACCTGGTGGCTGCGCGGCTACCTCGAAGGAAGACTGCGCGCGGTCGCGCACCGTCTCCTGCCGAAGTGGCTGGTGGCCCAGTTACGCCGCCACCAATGACGTGTCGTACCGATCTCGCCTCCCTGGGACCGCGGGCGTCCCGCCCGCCGTTCTCGGGAGATCTAAATTCTTTCGCCCCGCCTTCGAAGGCATCGCGTGATGGCCCCAGTTCGCGCGAGCTCGGCGGGCGGGATGCCCGCGCTCCCAGGGAGGCGCAGACAACCGACAACCAACAACTACGAAGCGCAGACGCCGCCCGTCGCGCATCATCCCACTTCCCTCAACGTCCACTGCAACAGCGGCGCGATCTTCCCAGCCCGCTGATAACGCGCTGCCAGACTCCCCTCCTCCGTCACCGTGAACGTGAGCACGTTCTCGCGGGGGAGGTCGTAGGCGCCGTATGGTTCCGTGATGGTGACGAAGTAACGGCCGGGCATCAGGAAGTCGGCGGGAATCCGGCAGCGGAACTGCTGGCGTCCGCGCTTCCATTCGTGGTTCAACTGGCCGGTCGGATCGGCGCTCGTCGACGTCAGCAGCAGGTCGCCGGTATCGCTGGTCAGGCGCATCTCGATTCGTCCCGGCGGAAACTTGTCATGAATCGAGAAGTCGAACACGACGTCGATCGGCGCATTGGCCCGGAAGCCTTCGCCGCGGCCGGATGCATCGCCCGACTCGACTGACACCGAGTGGTACTCGAATGCGCTGAGGATTCCGTGTCGCGGTGTCCAGACGAAGTCGTTCTCCACCCCCTCGGACAAATACTGCCGGATAATCGCCTGCGCGTCGCCTGCCGCCTTGACCTTGCCGTCGCTGAGCCAGATCACGCGCTGGCAGAGCGACGACACCGTGGCCATGTTGTGGCTGACCACGATGACCGTCCGTCCCTCGGAGCGGATATCCCGCATCTTGCCGAGGCATTTCTGCTGGAAGGCGGAGTCGCCGACGGCCAGCACTTCATCGACGATCAGGATGTCGGGCTCGAGATGCGCGGCCACGGCGAAGGCAAGGCGGACGTACATGCCGGACGAGTAGCGCTTGACCGGCGTGTCCAGGAACTTGGCGATCTCGGCGAATTCGACGATCTCGTCGAACTTGCGGCGAATCTCGTTGCGCGACATACCCAGGATCGCGCCGTTGAGGTAGACGTTGTCGCGGCCGCTCAGTTCGGGATGGAAGCCGATGCCCACTTCGAGGAGGCTGGAGACGCGGCCATACAGGTCGACGCGCCCTTCTGTCGGTTCGGTGATGCGGCTGAGGATCTTCAGCAGAGTCGATTTGCCCGCCCCGTTCTTGCCGATCAGGCCGACGACCTCGGCCTGTCCGATGGTGAACGAGACGTCCTTCAGCGCCCAGAACGGGTTTTTTGCCACGGACGCTTCGCGTTTCCGGAACGGCGCTTTGAACAGATCGGCCACGCGCTCGCGCATCAGCCCGTACGCCGTGGCCTGCTCGCCGAGGCGATAGGTCTTTCCGATGCCCTGAGCGGTGACGGCGTCGTTCATCACATCACGTCCGCGAAGACGGTCTCGGTCTGCTTGAAGTAATAGACGGCGGCCACGAGCAGCACGATCGAGGTCACCGTTCCGGCCACGATGCCCGGCACGTAGAGCTGCGTCGTGCCGAGGAGCGACCAGCGGAAGCCGTCGATCACAGCCGTCATCGGATTGAGCGAGTAGAGGAAGCGCCAGCGCGCCGGCACCGAGGAGGTGCTGTAGGCCACCGGCGACACGTACATCCCGAACTGCGTGAGGAACGGGATGAGGTGGCGCATGTCGCGGTAGCGGACGTACAGCGCCGCGGTCCACAGGCCGAGGCCGATCGTGAAGACCACGCAGAGCGCGAAGAAGAGCGGCAGCATCAACACGCGCGGCGAGATCGGCGTGTGGTACCAGATCATCATGAGGATGAGGATCACGAACGAGACCGCGAAATCGACGATGCCCACCGCCACTGACGCCAGCGGCAGGATCAGCCGCGGGAAGTAGATCTTCGTGATCATGTAGCCGTTGCCGACGATGGAGTTGGCACTCTCGGCAAAGGCCGTGGCGAAGAACTGCCACGGCAGCAGAGCGATGAAAGTGAAGACGGCGTACGGAACGTTGTCCGACGGCAGTTTGGCGATGTGCCCAAAGACGACCGTGAAGATGACCATCGTCAGGAACGGCCGAAGGAAGGCCCAGAGGATGCCGATGGTGGTCTGTTTGTAGCGGACCACGATGTCGCGCCAGGCCAGGAATCCGAGCAGCTCGCGCGCCTGCCAGACCTCGGCGAGGTCGAGTTGGGCCAGGCCACGGCGCGGCTTGATGATCGTGTGCACGCTGTTTCGTAGTCTATCGCGAGCCTGTCTGGCGTCCCGGCGGCCGATCTTCGACCTCCACTACGATGAAGGTCTCACTTCAGACGCATGACCATGATTTCCGTCGACTTGATCAAGGCGGCGGCAACCTGGCCTTTTTCCAGACGCATCTCCCGCGCGGCGTCCGCGGTGATGATCGACGTAAGCTGCTGGCCTGCGATCGAGAGCGTGACCTGAGCCAGCAAGCCTTCGATTTTCAAGTCAACGATTCTGCCGACGAGTTGGTTGCGTCCGCTGATGTTCCGGTAGTTCTCCCTTCGTTTGCGAGTGGTCGCGGTTTGTGGCGGAACGGCAGGCAGCAAACGGTCGATTTCCGTGGCCGGTATCCGGTGATGTCCGCCCGGCGTCTTCATTGTCTTGATCTTTCCCTGGTAGATCCATTGTTTCAGCGCCGGATAACTAACGCCGAGGACCTTGCAGGCGTGACGGACAGGATAGAGTTTTGGCTTTGCCTCGGGCTTCATATTCGCCTTTCGAATCCAGTCACGATGATGAACTAAAGAGGAGCAAGAAGCGACCGCAGCAACGGCGTCGCCGGAGCGCGGTAGAGCTCCTCCCAGCTTCCCTGCTGCACGATTTTTCCCTGCTCGAGCACGATGGCCTGCTGGGGACAGAGTCGCTTGAGAACCTCCGCCTGGTGGTCGACGGCGACCATGCTGAACCCCAGCGTCCGTGCCCAGGAGACAAGATCGTCGATCAATTCCCTCACCAACTGACGGTCCAGGCCCGCAAAGGGCTCGTCCAGCAGCACCAGAGGCGGCTTGCCTGCCAGCATTCGAGCCAGGCCAACGCGCCGCGCCTGCCCGCCCGAAATCAGCGATGCCGGAGCATGCCAGAGCGGGCCCAGTTGCAGACGGTCCCGCAGTGTGGCGATCCACCGCCTCTGCTCCTCGGTGGCGGCAATTGCTTTGGAAATGCCAAAGCTGATGTTGTCGCCCACGCTCAGGTGGGGAAAGAGGCCGGGCTCCTGCGTCAGATAGCGGAGCGGACGGCGATGTAACGGCAAAGAAGGGGGAAAGAGCTGAAGGTTGTCCAGCTTCACGAAACCGTCGTCAGGCTCCTCGATTCCGGCGATGCACGCCAGTACGGTGCTCTTGCCCGCGCCCGATGCGCCGAACAGCCCCAGCGATTGGCCGTTTTCCAGTGCCAGTGAAACATCAACGCTGATCTCACGCCGCTTCTTGATGATGCGTGCTTCAAGCATGTCGTCGTCGCTGCGCCAGCACATGGACCAGCCAGGGTAGGGGCAGGGCAACGGCCAGAAAAACCACGAGCAGCGGCATCACGGCAGGTAAGCCGAAGCTCGTCAGGTTCACCCAGAGTTGAACCGGCATTCCGGAAGGATAATACGCGGTCACCATCACCGCGCCGAATTCACCGATGGCCCGTACCCAGGCGATGCTCAGGGCAACGGCCAACCCGAGCCGCGAGAGTGGCAAGGTCACCCGCAGAAAAACTCTCCCCGGCGTCAGACCGAGCAAGGCGGCGTGCTTCTGGAGCATGTCCGGAACCGCGTCGAACGCTGCGACCGCCCCCAGTACGTAGTAGCCGATGCCTACATAGACTTGCGTCGACACAAACGCGGCGGCGCTGTTCGTCATCAGGATGCCGAAGCGCTGCAGCCATACGCCCACGGTTGCGTACGGTCCATAGGCGAGCGTCAGAAGGATTCCCAGGGCCAGCGGCGGCAATAGAATCGGAACGAGCAGGACAGCCTGCCACAAGAGCCGTTCCCGCGTTCTGCAGTGCGCAATATAGGCGGCCACCGGCGTGCCGATGGCAACGATGATGACCATGGCGCAAGCGGTCAACAGGAGAGACACGCGAACGGAAGAAAGCGCCTGCCCGCGGACGGACTCTCCCCACTGCCAGGGACCGATGCGTGCGAACAAGGCCGTGAACGGATACAGGAGCGCCATCGCAAATAGCGCGGTGCCCGCTCTGGCGATCCAGGGGCGATCCATGTTCATGCGTGGAGCGGAGAAGCGTCCCCCGGCGGGTCGTAACCAAACTGATGGAAGATCGCTTGTCCCTCACGGCCCTCAAGCCATTCCGCGAACGCGGCGGCACCGGTGGGGTTGGGCGCATCCTTGAGAACAGCGGCGTAATAAATGAGAGGCTCGGGGCTGTATGTCTTGCCGCCAACGGACAACGTCACGTCAGGATTGCCGGCCTGAACGCTCTGACCGCTCAGGTTGACCTCCCTGGGCAGTGGCAGGTAGCGCAGATTCATCGGTCCGGGCTGAATTTTGTAGGCGGATGAGGCGTCCAGTTCGCCGCTCTGGAGCCGGGCCATCACGGTTGGCTCCGCGAATATCTGTCGCTCGTTGATCGCCGGGCCCAGGACCTTCTCCACCAGGTACGGCTGCTTGTAAGCCTTAGCGGCAAGCATCATGGTAAAGATAATGTTGCGGCCCTGGGGATCGGTGATGGGATCCGTACGCCCGAACCGTAGCCCTGGCTCCAACAGGATCTTCCACCAATCTTCCTTGCCCCTGGCCGCGGCTTCAAAGCGCGACGCAAAACGACTCTTGGGGCTGTAAGCAATGACCATTTCGGTGTGGGCAACCGGTCGCGCGGACGTTGCCTTGCCGGCCCGCAGAACGGCGAGCGCTGGCCCCGGGGTGACCGGGATGAAGACATCAGGCTGGATGCTGCCACCAACGATCAACTGAGCCAGCGCGCTCGATCCCTGCGCGCGGCCTCGGAATTCGAGTTTCAGGCTCTGTGCCGCGGACGCTTTGATGGGTCCTTCCATCATGGAGCCCATGGAGCCGGCATATGCCACGTCAAGCGCGGCCAGTTCTGCCGCCAGCAGATTGGCCGGGAAGCCGGCTACTGCCGTTGCAAACGTCAGCAGGCTTCCCCGCACCAGGAGGTCCCGTCTGGTCAGGTCGCCATCTTGTGTCATCGCATTCTCCGCGACGCGCTTGTTCATCAGTAGTACCAGATCTGCATCTGCACCGTGAGCTCGTTCGTGCTCCGGATCGCGCTGTTCCTGGGGATCACGTGGAGGATCTGGCCGGTGAACTTGAGGTTCTGGCCGGCGACGTAGTAGTTGGCGCCGAATCCATAGCGTCGTTGATTGGTGGTGGCCGCGGAAATCGTCGTCGCGAATTTCTGCTCTTCGACCTTGGCATAGGGCTGGAGCTTGGACGCCGCGATGTAGTACGAAAACTCACCGAGGAAGTCGTTCTGCCGAGGGATGGTCTTAATGAACGTTCCTCCGTCGTAGTGGACCGCCTGAAGTTGCGTGGCGAACTCGTTCCCGGCCGTGGGGACCTGCGCCGAAAAGTTTCCGCTGTACGACTTGTAGTCTTTCTGCGCGTCATAACCGCCGGAGGCGACGAGGATCTTCTTCTTGCCGAGACTCGTTCCCGGGTACGTGTAACCACGCTCCTTTTCCCAGAAGTCGTATTGCAGGTACACGGTCCTGCGGTAGGCGTTGTGGGAGGCCACCGTCGTGGACGTCGCGGCGTCGCGGATGCCCTGGAAGAGCGCGGCGCGGTACTCGAGCCGCCCGTCGGCGAGGTATCCCTTGGCTTCGATGCCGGTGTCGCGGTTCCCGTTCGACTGCGTGGGAACGCTGAAGAGGTTCGCGGTCGGGCTGATATCGACCGTGATACACGCGGCGGACGATACGAGCTCGATGCGGTTCATGGGGACGATGAACTCACCCCCCTCGAGCATGAATTCGTCGCGAAGCTTCCATTCGACCCATGCGTCCTGAAAGAGAAAGCCTGAGCCGAGAGCTTTCGGAGACTTGCCGAGGTTGGGGTTATCGGTCTGGAAGTAGAAGCTGACGTTGGGTGCAACCTGCCCGGACATCAGAAAGCGCATTCTGCGAATGTAGAGATTCTGGGCGTACTCCCGCGTGGAGGCGTCCTGCAGCTCGTCGAGCCAGCTCTGGATCAGCGTTCCGAATCGGAAACTGATGTTGTCGTTGACCTTGACGACCATCTGAGCGTGCGCGGCGGTCGAGTGGAAGAGAAGCGTGATGACGAAGATGGGGAGAAGCAGCCGGCGGATACGCGAGGACGAATCGATCGCTACGTTTTCCAGCATCGTGTCTTCCTTTACGGATTCTCTGAAGTCGCGAGCGTGCTGAATGGGGGAGGAACGATTTGATACGAACTTTATCGTCGTGTCAAATGAATTCAAGCGCTTTGCAGACGCACGTTGACGAGCATGGCGCCTGTGGTTTCGGCACAACTCGGGAGTCACCCAGGGAGGACCAATCGACTCCCTGCCCCTCGTCGCTACGAGGCGTCCTGGCGAATGATCGTGCCGACGGCCTGGCCCGCCAGGGCTGCCGCCAGCAGGTGCGGCTTCAGCCCGTTGATCAGTTGGAAACGCTTGACCAGGCGGCCGCGGGCCAGCAAGTCGAGCAGGACGCGGTCGAACGGCAGGGTCGGCAGGTCGAGGGCTTTCAACTCTTCCACGGTGATGTCCGGGATGAAGCGCGCATCGGGATTCGTTTTGGGATCAGCGTCATACAAGCCATCGACGTCCTTGATTAGTGTCAGGCTGGCGCAGCCGAAACACTCCGCGAGCAAGTACGCTCCGGCGTCACTGCGGTGAGGCGGAATGCGGCCGAGATGCGGCGGGTGCTCCCACAGGGAATAGGGAGGGTCGCCGACAAAGACCACTCCTGGAACCGACTTCATGAAGAACGGCAACAGGTGACCGAAGATCTCCGGCGGGATCGCGACGACGCCGAGGGGAGCCAGCAAGGTGCCGAGCATGTGCGCGTTGCCGTTTGTGTCCAGCAGTGACAACTGCGCCAGCACGCCGGAAGGCAGGCCCAGGTCGCTGCCGATGGCAAAGGTATGCCTGCTGCGGATGCCGCCGCCGACGCCGATCACCAGCTTGTGCTGTTCCAGGGCTGCCACCAGAGCTTCGACGAAGGGGTAGACGGTGGCCTTGCCACCGTCCATGATGGAGCGTCCGCCGACCTTGATGACATGGCAGGACGGCAGCATGCGCACCACAGGGGTCTCGGTGGACGACATGACTTGTTTGTCGAGCAGGCTCTCGCGCATCAGCAGCGAGCGCACGTGATGACGCCGATCGGGGTCGGCAGGCGGGGGCGGTGGTGGTTGTTCCGTATTCATGATGTTGGCCGGGCCTCGCTTTCAGGCTGTTATGACAGTGCCCACCGGTTCGCCGTTGAGAGCACGGGTGAGGTTGCCGGGCACGAGTCCGTTGATGATCTGGATTGACCGGCGGTGCTTGGCGTGCTTCATCAGCGTCAGCACGCTGCGCTCGACCACTACGTCATCCAGGTCCAGCGCCTCCAATTCCTCGATGGTGATTCGCGGAATGAACCGGGCGTTACGGTCTTTCTTCGGGTCGGCAGTGTACAGACCCTCTTCATCCTTGACGTAAATCATCGACCGCGCGCCGAAGACTTCGCTCACCAGGTACGCGCCGGTGTCGGTGCGGTGGGGCGGGATGCGCCCGATCTCCGGATTCGGCTGGTAGAAATTGTAGGGCGGCATGCCGACGAAGACGACCGCCTGGCGCTCCGCGAGGTAAAGCGGCAACTGGGCGAACTGGGCCTGCTCGATGAACGGGATGCCGTGCCTGGCCAGGAGGTAGTGGAGCATGCGGGCGTTTTGCGTGCTGACGAAGATCCCGAGCACGCTCAACACGCCGGTCGGCATGCCGAGGTCGAGGCCGACGCTGTACGCGTGACGGGCGCGAGTGCCGGCTCCGGTGCCTATGAGCATTTTGTGCCGGGGAAGGTTCGCCACGATCTCGTCGATCAAGGGGAACACGGCCTTCCGTCCCCGGTCGATGAAGCTCTGGCCGCCAATCTTGATGACGTTGGCCTCGGGCAGAATCTGCACCGTCGGCTGCCGATCGAGCTCGGCCAATCGTGCCTCGTCCGTGAGGCTGCCCTCGACGAGCGCCTTGCCCAATGCAGTCAGGAGGTCGGGTTCCATTTCCATCTCCCCTTCACGGCAGCCGTGCGCCGTGCAATGTGTATTCTTGCGTGAGCTCATGCGCCCGGTCCAGGTCACCGAACTCGGCGCGCACCCAGTCGGTCAGGGCGCTCACAATGGCCGCGCGTTGCTCCGCGCTCATCTCCTTGCCCGGTGCGCCGCTGCTCAGTTGGGGTTTGCTTTCCCAGGCAGCCAGGAGCTGGCGCGGTGTGACGCTCCGGACCCAGCGTGACACCACCGCCGGCGGAAGTGCCGTCGCGCCCATTGCGCAGCAGGCATCCACGACCTTGTGTACCGCCTGTTCCCCGCCCGTTTTGGGAAAGCCGTGCTCGGCCAACAGCGTTCGCTTGTACCGCTGCAAACGGCTCTGCAGGCTGTCGGCGTCCCGCGTGACCCGCCCCAACAACAGGTATCCACCCTGGCGGCACACGCGTTGTGTTTCCTGAATGAAATGCCGGAGCTCCAGGTGATGCACAACGCGCGAGGCGAAGACAACGGTCACGGTTCGAGCGCCGATCGGCCATGGGCAATCGCTGTCCGTCTGCACGAGCAACATATTCCGAGGCAACGGCGTCAGCTTCCCTTGAAAGATCTCCAGCATTTGGCGGGAGAGGTCCAGGCCAAAGTAGCGATTGGACAGGGTGGCGAAGGGACCGCCAATGGCTCCGGTGCCCGCTCCGATGTCGAGGATCACGTCGTCGCCGGTGGCGCCACTCAGGTCCGCGATGGCCCGGGCGACGTGCCCGCCCACCGCCGGATCGAGCCCCGCAGAGTCATCGAACTGCCTGGCCTGTCCGTCGAACCACATTGCCTTGCCCACAACTGTACTCGATCGGTTCCTTGCCTGGGTCATCTGTTTCCCGGATCAGACGAGCCCACCTCTCCGTCTGGCGGTGATTCGGTTTGTATCTCCCCAGCCTCCGGCAGACTGTCGGGTGCCGCAAGCATTTCGGCTTGCGGGAACGCCCTCAAAAGGTAGACCGTCACGAAACCGCTGAGCGTTCCCGCGATCAGCATGGGCACCATTGCCACTGCCGGAAAGAGATACACCTCGGCGCGGGCCCCTAATAGCAATACGACAACCCATTGGGTTGCGGTTCGGGCGATGGTGGCGACGAAGCCCAGCGCACAGTAGACCAGAGCCGAGGGAGGCAAGCGGCGCACCAGGGGCCTCGCCAGATCGATGACCAGACCGGGGGCAACGTGCTGCACGACATCCAGCACACCGAAACGGCCGTCTCCCTGAAGGAAACCGATCACACCCATGATCGAGCCCGCCGCCGTGCCACCCCACGGGGACAGAGTGCGTTGCGAGGCCAGCACGTACAGTGGCAGGAGCAGCACTCCCTTGATGCCCGGGGCGAACGGAACGCCCGGCAGGAACTTCAACATCTTGAACGAAGCCATGACCAGCGCGATGCCGCTCACCACAGCCACATCGTGGGTTAGCTTTTGATCCAATCGGCCATCGACCTGGCGGATCATCTGGGCGCGAGATCGCTCCAGACCGTCGTGGACAGGCTTGATGAGGAAGCCAGCATCACCTCGGAGCAATTTGCCCAGGGTGGTGAAGAAACCACGCCAGCCGCGGCCGGCGGTGTTGTCTGTCGCGCGCGTCGAGGGTTCTCTCCCTCCGCCCTGGCCACGGCCGCGTTGAGGGAAACCCGCGAGGAGGCCGAAGGTATGGTCGAGTGCATGGACGAAGAGCCTGGGAAGGCCGAGCCGGGCCAGACCGTCCGCCATATCCGTTCCCTGGCTGGTCAGCCGCACTACCGAGGAGGCCAGGACCACGGTCAGGATTTGCAGACACATGAGTCCCGCTACCGTCAGTCCTGAGACGTTGACGGGAACCGTCCATCCGGTGATGGGCAGCCGCCACTGGTGGAGTCCCCGGTGCGCGGCGCCATATTCGCCCGGCAGCAGTCCGTAGCATAGAAAAAGGAAGACGAAGAACCATTTGAGACGCGTCGTTGTCCGCAGGATCGCCGCCGCGCTGATTCTGCAAACGAGCAGGATCAGTACCTGAATCGCCGCGATTCCCAGCACGATGTGCCACCGCCACGGCCGGAAGAGCCCGGCCGCTGGAAGAGCAAAAACGCTCGTTGTGACGGCGAGCAGGTAGAGGACCTTCAGCACCGCCATGCCAGACCGCGGATTCTTCTCGATCACGGAGCGCTCCGGAGGGGGGAAAGGAAGCCGGCTTCGAGGATGAGCTTTGGGACGCGCATTTGCGGTCACATCGTAGCGTGGGTACCCGACTTCATTTGCCGTTCAGATCCTTGGACGTGGAGCCCACGTGGCCGGACGTGGCGTTGACGTCCTGTGACGTGGAGCCCACGTGATCGGACGTGGCGTTGACGTGCTGGGACGTGGAGCCCACGTGGTCGGACGTGGCGTTGACGTCCTGGGACGTGGAGCCCACGTGGTCGGACGTGGCGTTGACGTCCTGGGACGTGGAGCCCACGTGATCGGACGTGGCGTTGACGTGCTGGGACGTGGAGCGCACGTGGCCGGACGTGGCGTTGACGTCCTGTGACGTGGAGCCCACGTGGTCGGACGTGGCGTTGACGTCCTGGGACGTGGAGCCCACGTGATCGGACGTGGCGTTCACGTCCTCCTGTGTCCCGTTAACCCATCGCTTGTCTCATTGAAATCACCGAACATCTCGTCAAAATCACCGACTTCTTGTCAAAATCATCAAGATCGACGGATGTCTCATTAAATTCGTCAGTTGTCTCTTGAACGTCGTCAGTCAGCGCGAAGCGACCGAATCTCATTGGAGTGGGCAAATATTTTTTCGACAGTGGGAATACACCTCCGAGGCATCCTTTGTTTAATCGTGTTGTGACGAATGCATTGATCGGAGCCGGCTCGGGAAAGAACGCGAATGATTCGCGTCGGGCCGGGCTGCGTTCGTGCGAGCGGCATCACCATTCGCCGTCGTGGGAGCGTCCGTTTCGTCGCACGGGGAGGGACATTGATGCCTCGCTGCGGCTGCTTGGCTCCTCCCGCCGCATCATCGATGCATGCGAGAAACTGGCGTTGGAACATCCGATACTGGCCACTCACCTGTTGCAGCGGGTATCGAGCCGGCTTGCCAGAGTGGCGGAGCTGTTGGGGAATGGCGTCGAGGGCCTGAATGAAACGACCAACTGCGTGGCCCTCTCACCGGCAGAGGCCGGGGATGCTCCCGAACAGATGATCGCCGCCACGCAGCGTTGGATCGAGGCCGCCACACAGCTCGCCGCGCTCTCCAACAGGCTGGACGACACCTTTGCCGGTCTGGTCGACTATGCAATGGGTGGTACCGCTCCGCTCGACCTGTCCGAAGTGTTCGGAAAGTCCGGCCCCGCGCCGGCGTTCATTACCAGCCGCCCGTCGTTAAAGGTCTTATCGATCGAGAGCGGCCGCATTTTCTGCATCCACCTTCGGCGACTCCGGTCCGCTCGTCTGACCATCGCCGATGCTCCAAGACGGGTCTTCAGAGGCCGTGCTCCTCCGTTGGTTTCAGCCTGCTAGTTTCTGGTCCATAGCAAGGTAGAAACCATTTAACCGACTGAGAGGAGAAAACTCATGTCAAACACGACTGAAGTACCCGTTACACCCCCGCAGACGCCCTATATGGACGCCGCGGCGGCGATTATCGATGAGGTTCGGGGCCTGAAAGACAGGATCCCGAAGTTTGTGATCCCTGAGTCCAAAGGTGTGGGCAGGCGGCTGGGTAGAGTGGCCTCGTTGCCTCTGGCGTTCATCAACCTCGCGGCGCAGGCGATCCGGAACTTCGTGGAGCTTGCCCGTGGAGGCAATACCGGCCCGTCGCAGATCTACGATCTGGCGAGTTTTGCCGAGGCGTTCGCGCCTTTGGCGGATGAGCTGGAAGCGATGGCCCTGTTCGTCCGCCACACCGTGCGGGCGGCCAGGAACCAGGCTGGGAGTGAAGCGCTCACGGCCTACGCCCTGGCGCAGCGCCTGGCCAAACGCCCCGAGACGGCCGGTCTTGCGCCGCATGTCGAAGATATGCGGATCGCACTCGGCAGTTTCAGCCCCACGGCCAAAGCCAAGCCGGCCCCGGCGCCGGTACCCGGCACATCGCCGGCTCCGATGCAGCCCTCGCCCGTGACCACGGAGTCACCGGCGACGCTGCCGAAGCAGTGATGATCCGGCTCGTGCAGTAGCAGTGTGCAGTAGCGGTACCCCGCGCGGGCGCGTCCGAAGGCGCGCCCGCGCATTTTGAATCGTGCTACTTCTTCGCCTGCCTGCTGGCGACCACTCGGTTCCAGTCGCTTTCGGCGGCGCTGCCTTTGGGGAAGAGGGTGGCGATGATCTGCTGCTTCAGCTCGGGACGAAGCATGTCGAAGGGGATGCGGACGTGCTGCTCCGAGGTCAGGTTCTCGTCGCCGCCGTTCAGGCCGGCGATCGCGCGCCAGTGGTTGGCGTTTCCGGTCAGGCGGCGGGCCAGACGCGACCACGCGTCTCCCGGATGCGGCGAGACCACGACCAGGATTTTGTAGTCGCGCGTCACCGAAGCGCGAAGCTCCGGGTTCACCTGGACCACCATGATCGGACCGCTCGTCCGGCTGCTGCTCGCGCTTGTCGTGGGCTGGGCTGACGTCGCCTCCGGCGGTGCGATTGCCGATGCTGCCGGAGGTGGGGGAGTCGCGGCCTCGACGGACGAAGGTTTGTTCACCGGGGTCGCGTCATGAACGCTCGCGCTCTTCTGATCGGCGGACGCCGGCGTCACAGCGGACGTCTTCGCGGTCGTCGGCGCCGAGGATGCCGATGTCGAGGCTGCAACCTTGGGCGTCGCGATCTTCGACGCGTCTGATTGAGCCGGTTTCTGAAGTTCTGTCTTGGCGGCAGGAGGTGAGGATTTCGCCGGTGCCGGCATTGGAATCACCGCGGTGCTCACATGTTCGGAGGCCGGTGTGGATGTCGGAGTCTGTTTCGCGCTTGACGGTTCGACTGATGACGGCGGCACGGTCTTCACCACTTGAGGCGCCGCGGGCGTGGGCGTGATCGGCCCGGATTCTTTTTTGGCGGCCGACGTCGTTTCCTTTTGAGGTGCTGCTGGAGCCTCTTTGATGGTCGCATTTTCCGGCGTCGTCGTCGCGGCCGAGGGCGCACTCTCGGTCGGAGATACCGGCTGAGCGACCGGCTGTGGCGGCGGCGCCGCTTCGCTGTTCTTCGAGGACGGTGTACGCGCGGGACGAATAGGGGAAGACTCCCAGAACGATGGTGGCAGCCCGTTAGGACTCAGCGCCGCCGACGTGATCGACTTGTGTGTGTCCGGATCCAGCGGTGGCAGTTCGACGGTCGTCCCTGCCGGAAGAGGTTCCACGTCGCGCCATTGCAGCGCGTCCGCGACATCGTCCGCATGCTCGTTGAGGATGCGGGGCGTGATGACGAACAGGATCTCCGATTCCTGCAGTGTTCTCCCTTCCCAACTGAAGAGATGCTTGAGCAGCGGGATATCCGAGAAGCCGGGCACGCCGCGCTTCTGGGATTCCTCGGTGAATGAGATCAGTCCGCCGAGGACCAGCGTCTGGCCCGGCGCGACCTTGGCTGTGGTCTGCACCGACTGGACGTTGAAGCCGGGCACGCCGGACACCGCCAGATCGGCGCTCGGCTTGATGATGCTCGGCGAGATCTCCATCGCCACCAATCCGTTCGGTGCCAGGGTCGGCCGGATCTCGAGGCGAACTCCGAAGTCCTGAAAGAGAAAACCCTGTACGGACGTGGCCTGCCCGACCGTGGTCGTGGGGATGGGGACTTCTCCGCCGATAAGCACCGAGGCCGACTCGCCCGAAAGCGTGGTGATGTTCGGCTCGGCCACGGAACGGGCCAGATCCTTCTGCTGGAGAAAGTCGATGGCGGCGGCGATGGCGATCGTCTTGTCGACGAACGTGGCTACGACGTTACCGCCGACGAGGGAGGCGACCGACGGTGGCGACGACGGGCTGGTGCTGACCGGTGTCTGACCGGGTTGCTGGAAACTGCCGACGGAGAATCGGTTTCCATCCATCCGGTAGTCGATGCCGAGGTGGCGGGCGCGCCCGCGATCGACCTGCAGAACGCGGATGGCCACCATGATCTGCGGAAGATCGTCGACTTCGAGAAAGGAGAGCACGCGGCCCGATGCCGACTTGAGGATGAGACCGCGCGCCACGTAGGCGGCCAGCCCTGACGGAGCCGGCTCGTCGGATTGCAGTTTCTGCAGCGTGCCGCTGAAGTTCCGGTTGCGTCCGCGATCGGTGGTTTGGGGAGAGAGTGGCTCGATCTTTCCGCCCACACCTCCGAGTTGCAGTTCGGCGAGGGTGATGGCGCGGACGAGTGAAGAGATGTCTTTGACCCGCCCCTCGAGCACAACGGCGTCAGCGCTGTTGCTCACCTTGGGGCCGACCTGGATGCGGCGCAGCCGTATGCGCGGATCGACGTCGCCGAGGGCGGACTTCAGGCGCAGGTCCGTATCGTCGGAGCCGGGAAACTGAAGGAGACTGATGACGCGGTTGGCCCCTCCGGTGACATTGCCGAGCATGTTCTCGGCAAGCTGCCGGGCCTCGTTCGCCACCCGCTCGTCTTTGACCTTCCCGGTCAGCACCAGGGAGGCTCCGTCGCCGTTCGGCTCGACCTCGATGTGCGGATCGAGGTTGTGGAGCGCCGATTCGAGCACTTCCATGCGGGGCGAGACCACGAGGTCGTACTTCAGCCGCCTGCCGTCCGACAGCCAGGCGAACACCGTGGAACGGCCGGGAGCGAGACCCTGCAGGAGGATCTGCTTGGCCTCGACGACGTGAATGGCCACGATCTTCTGATCGCCGACGGCCACCCGCAGCACGCGCGAGGGAAAGGTGATGACGTTGCCACTGCCCACGCGAACGCGGATGAGATCCGGTTCGGCCTGAATCGGACCCGGCGCCGCGGAGGTCTCTTCCGGAGCGGCCGTCTTCGCGGTTTTTTTCGAGGCTCCGGCCGCATGGACGGAACCGGCGACGAGAAACACAACCCCCCACACCACGCCTAGTCTTCTCATCAGTGCAAGTCGACCTTCTCCCTATGCGCGCCGGTAATCAATTCAACCTGATCGGGTGCCGCGGCTGCTGCCGCCGTATGTTCATGTGAAGGCGAGATCTGCAGGAGATGCCCGCTCACGATCTCCCGGCTCCCGTGCAGCGCCAGCGCGATGGTTTCTCCCTTGGCCTCGGACTGGGCGATGAGTGAGACGTCTTCCGGTCTCACGGCCAGGACCAGACCGACGACACCGGTAGGCCGAGGGGCTTGCGTGGCCTGGACCAGACTGTCGAGCGGGCCGTGAGCCGGTTCCCGCCGAGTGGCTTTGATGGCACCGAGGAAGTAGGCGTCGCGGCCGACGACCTTGGACTGGCCCTCGCGCGAGACGCCCAGCAACTCGAGTTGATCGCCCAGACGGAGTTGCTGCACTGGAAGCAGCGTGCCTGGCACCGCAACGGTCACCACCACGCGTCCTTCCGGCGGCGCGTCCGACAGCCATTTCGTCGGTGTGATCGCAGGCGTGAAGTCGGGTGCGGTGATCGGCAGCCCCTTCGAGACGGGCCGTTGGATGACATGCCCGATGACCACAGCCGGATCGAGCAGGGCACCGGGAGGAACAGATCCCTTCGCGAATTCGGCGAAGGTGAGCTTCGAGGCGTCGATGCGATCGCCAGCAGCGATGGAGTCGCGTGCCACGACCACGCGCGTGGAGTACGCCCTCGTCACCTGACGCGCCGCCAATGCCGCCACGAGAAGCAGGGCGACGGCGATGGTCAGAACGTAAGGAATCGAGATGCGCCCTCGGCCGCGGTCGTTGTACACAATCGCACCTCTCACTCCAGCGGCCTCGAATCCGGGTTCGCGGATCAGAGACCGCTCACGTCACGTTAATGGCGAAAAGTCGGTGCGGCGGGGCCTGGCGCACCGCCGCACCGACTTTGTTCAAACTTACTGAAGAACCGGAGCAAAATTCTCGGATACGGCAGGAGGTGCCGGGGTGAAGACGAGTTCGTTGGTTGAGTTGCCGAGCCCCGTGTCGATGGGCTTGAGACCGTTCGTGTCCTGAGCGTCCGTCCAGGCACTTCCGGCGGTCGCCGCGGTGCCGGCGGCATTGGCGACCGCGGTGATCTGGTAGCCCTGGTTGAGGGCGCCGATCGACTCCGATACGTCGCTCAGCTCGGCAAGGACCGAGTCGCGAACGTTGGTCATCCCGACGATCAACCCGATGACCAGAATCGTGGCTAACAGCAACAACTCGATGGTGACGATGAAACCAGCTTGGGAACGGCGGCGACTGCGGATCTTCCGTGACATTGGAGACTCTCCTCTCGCATACCCGTATTGATAAAAAAGGCGTCGCCGGACAATCCGGACGACGTACCACACCAAACTTGGAAAGCGGCCCGAACGAAACGGTACACCGACGTGAACGATTCGTCAAACTGCTGATTCAAAGTGAATTAAACGTTGAAGTGACGAACTCCACAGTGATGAAAAGTGGAGCTTCCGGAGAGAATTACCGTCAGTTATGGAATCGACTTGAAGAGATCGAGGGTCTTCAGGAGCTCCAGCACGAAGGGGAGCACGACCACGATGATGAAGAGGGGGAACCCGCAGAGCAGGACCGGAAAGAGCGCGATCACCATGGCCCGGTCGATCCGCTTACGGCCTCGCTCAGCACGGCGCTCCCGCTGAATCTCGGCCTGGCTCGACAGGATGTCCGCAACCGGAAACCCGAGGCGGCTGCCAAGCTCGAGCGCCGCCGCCAGCGCGTGAAGATCCTGCACCCTGCTGCGTGCCGCCATCGCACCGAAGACGACCGAACGATCAGCGCCTCCGGCGATCTCGTCGGACACCCATCGCACTTCCTCCGCAAGGGGATGTCCCGGCGGCAGGCCGTGGGCTCCGGCACGCCGGAAGGCTTCTTCGACTTCGAGACCGGAGCGGAGCAGCGATACCAGAAGATCGAGGAAGAAAGAGAGTGCCTGGAGGATGCGCGCCTGCCGGCGGCGACGGCGGCTGACGAGCCAGAGGTCCGGAATGAAGAACGCAGCGATCGCCAGAGGCAAGAACAGCAACCATCCGGTCGTTCTCAAAACGTCCGCAATCAGAAGCGGGAGCAGAAGAGAGAGTACGATCTTCGCGCCCCAGTACACTGGTGCGCTGCGATGCGGATCGTAGCCGGCGGCGCGAATGAGAGCCGGCCAGTAGCGCAGACGCCCTCCGCGTCTCCACACGATCAACAGGACGATCGTCGCGACCAGCATCGCCAGGAGCAGGAAGTCGATCACCGGACTGGCGCTCATAGCTCCGTCCTGAGAATGCGGCGCAGCCAGACGAAGCCGGCGATCTGCAGAATGATGGCTGCGACGAACATCTGCGGACCCCACGGAAGTGTCCAGACGCGGCTGATCGCCTCCGGGCGTTTCCAGGCGAAGAAGGCGATGAGGAGGTATGGGACGAGCGCGACGATGATCGCGGACATCTGCGCGCCGGCGACGTGTGTGTGCAACTGGGAGCGCAGACGGAGGCCGTGACGCATGGTGCGGTTGACCGATTGCAGGACCGGCGCGAACGGGCCGCCGATCTCCCACTTGGCGATGAGGAGCTGGGTGAAGATGCGGACGCCCTCGCACTGATAGCGAATCGACATTCGCCGCAACGCCCGTTCGACGGGAACGGATGCGTGCAGTTGCTCCGCGGCGAAGCGCAGCTCGCTCTTCACCGGCTCGAGCGCGCCTTCGGCGGCGCTGGCAAGCGCCTCGACCGGGCTCAGTCCGGCGGAGAGCGCGCCGGACATCAGGTCGATGGCATCGACCAGCCGGTTTTCGAAACGCCAGGCGCGCTGCCTGGCCATCTCGCTGATCAGTGAAAAGAGAATCCACACCACGGCCAGACCGGCCAGCGGCGCCGCCCACACCAGCACCGGCGAGATGTTCATCGCCAGCAGTGTCACCACGACACCGGCGAGCACGATCAGCACCAGCGCCACTACCGGCGGCATTCCGATTCCTGCCCCTTGCAGTGCGCGCTCCAGACGTCCGGGGGGCGGTTCCTCCGCGCGCTGCGGTTCCTCGGCCGTTTGCCGTCCTGCCAGCAACCGGCCGAGGTGAAGCTCATCCTCGGCGCGGCTACGTCGCAGCCGCACGCTCCTCAGAACCAGGTACACGATGACCAGAAGAACGATCACCGCCAGGATCGCTTGCGACAGACTGCTCACCGTGATCGCTCCTGGCTGGCCAGACGGAGCAGAAACTCGCCGGCCGCGGGTGTGCGCTCGAACCGTCTCGCCGCCGGCAGGTAGACGAACAGCTCGCGCGCGGTCGTCGCGCCGTCCGCGCGAGCCACTTCCGCCACGCTGGTGATCCTGCGGCTGCCGTCCGGGAAGCGCATCAACTGCACGATCAGATGAATGGAGGAGGCGATGATCTCGCTCACCGTGGCCGCGCCGAGCTCGACGCCTCCCATGAGCACCAGACTCTCCAGTCGGCGGAGTGCGTCGTGAACCGAGTTCGCGTGGATGGTGGTGAGGCTGCCATCGTGCCCAACGTGCATGGCCTGCAACATCTCGAAGGCCTCGGCGCCGCGGACTTCGCCGACGATGATCCGGTCGGCGCGCATTCTCAACGCGTTCCGCACCAGGACGCGCAGATCGATTCCGCCCGATCCCTCCACGTTCGCCTGCCGTCCTTCCAGGGCGATCACGTGAGGATGTTCGAGCCGCAACTCCGCCGTCTCCTCGATGGTCACGATCCGTTCGTCAGGCGGGATCGCCCGCGAGAGAACGTTGAGCAGCGTGGTCTTGCCGGCGCCCGATCCACCGGAGACCAGAACATTGCGCCGGAGCCTGACGGCCTCGGACAGCAGATCGCCGATCTCGGCGGTGAGGCTTCCGTACGCTACGAGGTCTTCCATCCGGAACGACGCTTCCCGCGCGCGCCGGATGGAGACGACCGATCCACGCAGGCTCACGGGCGAGAGGACCGCGTTGAGGCGCGAGCCGTCCGGAAGACGGAGGTCGACATACGGAACCGCTTCGTCCAGCCGCCGTCCCTGCGTTCCCACCATGCGGCGAAGGATGCGGCGAAGGTGCGCCTCGTCTTCGAATCGGACGCTGCTCCGCTCCAGTTTTCCGAAGCGATCGACCCAGACGTCCGACGGACCATTAATAAGGATGTCGGAGACCGTGGGATCGCGGAGCAACGACGCCACGGGCCCCAGGCCGTCGACCTCGTCGATGAGATCTCCCTCGATGCGGGCCAGCCATTCCTCGTCGATCCCCTCGAGCTCCGGGCTCTCTTCGATGATGCGGCGCACCCGCGCGCGAACGCTCACGCCCGCACTCGGCGTTTCCAGGCTCTTGAGGATCCGCTGAAAGAGCCGCTGACGGAGGCTCGGCTCCGCTGGCGTGTCATGCCCCTGAACGGGAGGCAGCGGCGGCAGTCGTCGCCGGCTCCAGGCAGTGCGGATCAACGAACGGAGATCCTCGCCGGCGGGACTGAGATTGTCCGTCACGTCTAACCCTTCCCTCGGATGCCGCCGCGAGCGACATCGCGGGCCAGACGTTTCACCGCATCCGTGAACGGCGCCGTCCCCCGCTCGAAGATGGCCGGCACGCCGCGATGTGTGCCGGCGCTGACGGGCATGAGGAACGGCACGACATGATCGACCGCGCGGCCCAACTGCTGGGAGACCACCGCCGGCGAGAGAACGTCGGGTGCATCGCGGTACCGGCTGACGACCAGTCGTACGCGATCGTCGGAAATGCCGAGGCTGGAGAGCATGCCCAGGAGACGGGCGGTGCCCGCGATCGTCGGCGCCAGCGGCTCGGTCACGACGACGACTGTTTCGCTGAGATCCAGAACCGAAAGGGTCATGAGGTCGAGCACGGGCGCGGTGTCGATGACCACGGAATGGAACCGACGGCGCAGTTCGATCACTACGCGCGAGGCGTCCTCGGGCGTGACCATTTCGGCCGCGCGTGGATCGAGCGGGCTGGCCAGCACGGAGATGGCCGCGTCCGATCCGGTGGAGGGGAGGGGAAACATCGGTCCGAGATCGAGCTCGCGAATGGCGTCGCCGAGGTCGCGCTCCGGAACCATTCCCAGATGCGCGGCCACGCAGCCGAACTGAATGTTGGCGTCCATCACCGCCACCGTTCGCGCCGGTTCTCCCACACGCAACGCGATCGCGGTGTTGATAGCCAGCGTGGTGGTTCCCACGCCGCCCTGGTGACTGAAGAATGCGATGGCCCGCCCTTCGTGCGCGGCCGGCCCCGCCTGCGGCGCGGTCTCCAGCGCCGATGCGATCTCCGCGTCGGATAGCGGCAGGGCGACGAAGTCGCCGATTCCCGCGCGCACCGCCTGCCGGAGGAACTCCGCTTCCGAGCCTCCCCCGGAATCCATCAGTGGATTGATCAGGCCGACGATCAACCGATCCGGCCGGCGCAGCTCCCTGGCCACGCTCAGCGCCAGCGCGCGATCCTGCACCAGATCGAGAAGGATGATGCGCGGGTCGAAGTCTCGCGCCATCTGAACGGCGGCGCCCGCGGTTCCGGCGTGGCGCGCGGCGATGGAGTGCTTGTGCGCCCGGCGCACGACGTTCTCGATCTCCCGCCGTACCGCGGGATCCGGGTAGATGATCAGCACGCGATCGGTGCGTCCGATCATGGCCAGGGGTCGCCCTCTTTCTTCGGCGCCGTGGCCGCGCTCAGCGGAGGACCGACCGTGCCCGCCGGGATCCAGTAGGGGGGCACGTAGATGGTGCTCATCGAGAAAACGAGGTTCGCCGGGATCAGCGCTCCGCGCAGAACCGGATCATCTGCCACGGCCTGGCAGTTCGCGCTGTAGCGTTCCGAGACCCATCGCGATTGCGGCGTGGCAACGGGCGCCGCGCCGGGCGTCGAGCGATAAAGAACGTTCTGGTCGGTCCCCGACACGCCGATGGCGAATGCGGTTCCCTGCAACGCGTAGAGGTCGGAGACTTCACCGACCGTTCCGCTGACGGGGTTGGCTGGATCGAGCATCCACGACGCTCCGGTGCAGTTGGCGTTGTCGTAGAAGACCGAGGGCCGGGTGGTGAAGTTGGCGGCACGAACGCCGAGGAGTGCCGCAAGGGGTGGGGTGGATGTGGGAACGCGATAGAGGATCAGCGGCGCCTCCAGCGCATTGAAGCCGACGGCGCGGCCGACCAGCACGCTGGACCCTGAAGGCATCCTGGAGTCGTAGATGAAGATGTTGCGGCCGAAATAGTCGCCGGCCTCCTGCACGAAATGCTGCTGGACCAGGACCATGATGAAGATGGCCACGACTCCGAAGATGGTGAGCAGGATCAGCAGCTCGAGCGTGAGAATGAATCCCGCCGAGCCGCGCTTGCGCACTCCTCGTACACTCCCCCTCGCGGTTTCCCGCTTCGCTGACAATCGCAGAGCACCTCTCCTCTCGCGGACACTCGAGGTTCAGTCGCTGATTCAGTCACTTGCCTGACTGAACGGGCGCGCGACGACGCCTTGGATCTGACGAAAATGGAAAGCCCCGAAAAGGATACACGCGTTCGGCGGATGCTGTCACGCGATCCGGCGCGGGTGGCGCGGGTTGCGTCGATTCAGCACACCCGGCGGGATCACCACACCTTGCGGACCCGCATAGAGCAAAGGTTGTCTTTGCCACAGAATGGAGACACAGGGATCAGAGGACTTAGGGATACCCTGCATGCCCTAATGACCGTCGAACACACCAAGCGATTGGCACGCATCCTCGCCGTCGATGATGAGGAGAGCGCGCGCGATGTCGTCCGCGATCTTCTGTCGATCGAGCCATATCAGGTGACGCTGGCCACGAGCGGCGCGGAAGTGCTCGAGCTCGTGCGCAGCGATCCGCCGGATGTGATCATCTCCGACCTGATGATGCCGCTCATGGACGGCTTCACTCTTTGCAGAGCGTTGCGCGAGCGCGAGGAGACCAGGACCACTCCGATCATCATCGTCAGCGCATCGGACAGACGCGAAGATCTGGCCAGGGCTCTCGATGCCGGCGCCACAGACTTCATCGGCAAGCCTGTTCACGGAATCGAGTTGCGGGCACGGGTCCGCTCGATGCTGCGCGTGGCCGCCGAGCAACGTCTGGCCAAACAGCTATTGGCACTTCGGACCGACATGACCAACATGGCCATCCACGACCTCAGGAACCCGCTGCAGGCGATGATGTTCTCGATCGAGATCATGAGGCGCTTTCCGATGGAGGAGCGTGCCAAAGTGGTGGTGGAGCGATTGGCCAATCTGGCTACGTCGTTCAACGGACTGCTCAACGAGATGCTGGTCGTGGCCAAGAGCGAGTCGGGCCAGATTCAGGTTTCCCCGTCGCCTGTCCGTTTCGGCGATCTGCTGAGGAACGCCGTGACCGCGATCGAGCCGATCGCGCGCAGAACAGAGGTGGTCATCGAAACGGACGGGGACCTCGATCAAGTCGTCGGCCTCGACGCTCGCCTGTTCGAGCGCTGCATGGAGAATCTCCTCACGAACGCCGTCAAGTTCAGCCCGAAGGGCGGTCACGTCCGCGTTGTGGCGGAGAATCGGCCTGAGGCCTTCGTGATCGAAGTGACGGATACAGGGGCGGGGATCCCGGCGGAGTATCGCGAGGTGATCTTCGAGCGTTTCAAGGCCCTCCCATCGGAGGACCGGCACATTTCGCAGACGGGTCTCGGCCTGGCCTTCTGCAAGCTCGTGGTCGTGGCACATGGTGGGACGATCGATGCGCTTCCGAATCAACCTCACGGCACCATCATGCGGATCTCACTGCCGCTGTAATCACGCTTCGCCTGACGGTTCGAGAAACCGGCGGAGGATTTCGCCGAGGGTCTTGAGGCTGACCGGTTTGGTCATGTAGTCGTCCGCGCCGGCGTCGAGGCATTTCTCGCGGTCGCCTCCCATGGCGAATGCGGTGAGCGCAACGATCGGCGTCTTTTCGAGCACGGTGTGTTCGCGGATGCGGCGGATGGCCTCGAAGCCGTCCAGGCGCGGCATCTGGATGTCCATGAAGATCAGCGCGGGATGACATTCGATGGCGCGCTCCACGGCTTCGAACCCATCCGAGGCGATGACCATGGCGTACCCGCGGCTGTCGATGAAGTCGCGCATCACCTCGATGTTGGATGCGTTGTCCTCGGCCAGAAGAATCACCCCGCTCTTCCGCGGCTCGCGTGTCTCCTGGCGGTTTCGCACCGAGGGGACGACGCGTCCTACCGCGGCGGCGAGATGGTCGAACGAGACCGGCTTCACGACATAGTCAGCGGCCCCGAGAGCGCGGCCTCGCGGCTCGTCGTCGACGACCGAGGAGACGATCACCGGAATGTGTCGGGTCTCGGCCCTGGATTTCAGCTCTCCCAGAATGTTCCAGCCGGATTCCCCGTCCAGCATGATGTCGAGGATGACCACGGCGGGATCGTGTTCCGCGGCCAGTGACGTGGCCTGCGTGCCGCCGTCATGAATGACGACTTCGAACCCGATCAGCCGGAGGTAACGGGTGATCTGCTCGGCGGTGGCGGCATCATCTTCGATGACCAGTGCCATGAGACGGTCACCCCGCGGCACCGGCGAAAGCGCCGGCTCCGAGGGGGTGTGAGTTGGGGCAATCTTCTCGATCGGCTGCCGCCATGGAATTGTGACGGTGAAACGGCTTCCCTGGCCGACGGCGCTTTCGATGTCGACGCGTCCGCCGTGAAGCTGTGTCATCCGCCGTACGAGCGATAAGCCGAGACCTGTCCCGGCGAACTGCCGCGCATAGGTGCTGTCGAGTTGAACGAACGGCCGGAAGAGTTGGTCGATCCCAGCCGCGGAGATACCGATTCCGGTGTCCCACACGGCGAACGTAACGAGATTCTGTTCGGCGGAGCCGGCCGCTTCGAGGCCTACTGCCCCGCCTTCGGGGGTGAACTTCACGGCGTTCGAGAGAAGATTGACCAGGATCTGCTTGAGTCTCCGGTCATCGCCGATGAGCGTGACCAGCGCGGGATCGATGGTGGTCGAAAGGCGGATGCGCTTCTTCACCGCGAGCTCGCGGATCATGCGCACCGAGGCCTCACAGAGCGCCCGGACGCCGACCGGAGCGATCGACAGTTCGAGCTTGCCGGCCTCGATCTTCGAAAGGTCGAGGATGTCGTTGATCAGCTCGAGCAGATGTCTGCCGCTCTCCTCGATCGTCTTCAGCGACTTGCGTTGGCGGTCGTTCAGCGCGCCGTGGATCCCTTCCTCCAGCACTTCCGACATCCCAAGGATGGCGTTGAGCGGCGTCCGCAGCTCATGGCTCATGTTGGCCAGGAACTCATCTTTCAGGCTGCTGGCGGCCTCCAGCTCGATGTTGGCCGCGGCCAGCTCGTTCGTGCGCAGCTCCAGCTCATGGTTGACGCTGGCCAGTTGCCGCGTCCGTTCCTCGACGCGGTCTTCGAGCTGGATATTCAACTCGCGGATCTCGTCCTCCGCTCTCTGGCGTTCGCCGATCTCACGCCGGGCATCGCCGTAGAGCCTGGCGTTGTCGAACGCGACGGAGGCGAGCTGCGCGAACCGTTCCACGATCTCGATCTGCTCGGGTGAGAACTGGCGATCCGGCTCCAGATAGGCAAGGCCGATCACGCCGGTGACGGTGTCGCCGGAGCGCAGGGGAACGGCAAGCGAGGCGTGCAGTTCGACGGGGAGATCGCGCTTTCGATCGGGCCAGGTGGCGATGTCGCGGACGGACATGGTCTGCCCTCGATCCCATACCTGGCCGACCATGCCCTCGCCCCGGCGCATCTCTGGCTTCATCGTGGCAAAGACTCCGGTACCGCTGGCCGGCTTCAATCGGTCGGGGTCGCCCTCATCGACGATTCCAACGAAGACATGCTTTGTGTCCGTGATGGCGGCACAGCGATTGGCGATGCCACGCAACAGCTCGGAGAGGTCGAGCCGGTTCATGAGGCCCACCGCGGTCTCGTGCAGTGAAGCCAGGTACTCGTTCCGGCTCTGGTTGAATTGCATCTCCTGAACCAGGCGTTCCTCCGCGCGCTTTCGCTCCGTGATGTCGTGCATGACGCCGACAAAATGCGTAATGGAGCCGTCCGCGCCGCGCACGGGAGTCACGGTGTGGGCGTCGTAATAGATGGTCCCGTCCTTGTGCCGATTGGCGAATTCGCTCCGCCAGGGCTGTCCGCCGCGGATGGTCTTCCAGAACTCGCGGTAAAACTCCTGGCTGTGCAGGCCTGACTTGAGGATGCGCGGCGTCTTCCCGATGGCTTCCTCGGCCGTGTAGCCGGTCGTGGTTGTAAAGGCGGCGTTGACCCAGAGGATCACGCCGTCCGCGTCCGTGATGATCGCGGCGTCCGCGGTCGTTTCGAGCGCGGTGCCCTGCAGGCGAAGCTGGCTGACGGCTTTCTCCAGCTCGGAGTTCTTGTGCTCCAGCTTTGCCACGAGCTGCGCGCTGTATTCCTTGAGCACGTCAGCGCCATCCAATGCCGTGGTCGGTTGATGGTGCGGGCAGGTCAGCGCCTCCGTGATCGCGCGCATCAGGTCGGCGACGGAGGCCGGCTTGCGCAGATACCTGTCGGCGCCGAGGTCCAGGCTGAGCTTCTCATCGGAAGGCGAGACATAGCTGGCGGTGTAGATGACGAACGGCAACTCGCCAAACCGTTTGCGGCGGCGCACTTCGTAGCAGAGACGGTAGCCATCCATGACCGGCATGAGGATGTCGGAGACGATGACGTCGACCTCGCGGCGATCGAGAACCGCCAAGGCCTCGGCCCCGTTGGTGGCTTCGAGGACCGAGTGTCCCTCGGCCTCCAACTGCGCCCTGAGCAGCTTCAGGTTGACCGGCTGGTCGTCGACGATGAGGATGTTCAGAGGCTTCATGGGTTCGATCTACTCGCGAAACCGGAGCTCAGGCTGTCAATTCGCCAGCTCAAAGACATCCGTGCTCATAAGACATCTCTACTGAATAGTGGACGAGTAATTGCAGCGTAAATACCAGAGACGGAAGGACTTCCGGTATTCCGCCCCTGCTTCAACTTCATTGCCGCAATCGATCGCCGGTGTGTTCTCTTGACTCTCAGCCGGTTAGCAGCAAATCCGGGGGGCGACTACGGATTGCCGTCGAGGCGATCACATTAGTTGGTGCGTGTGCGGAGAACATTACGCTCCCGTATGTTCAGGGGCGTAATAGAGCGTAAACTTTGCTCCCTGATAGTGTTGACCTCGCCGCCCGTTTTTAGCGGCACGGAGCCGAGCGAACGTGATCTATGGCGATCAATACTCCAAGCCGCTCTAATTCAATCCTTTCGCGAAGCGATGCGCGTTTTGGTGATTCCGCGGACAAGGTTACGTTTCACGCCGGTGACGCCATTCTGCGGGCGAACCAAACGACGTCTCATGTCTACTTTCCGGAAACTGTAGTGGCGACCTTCGTGCGGCGCCTCCTCGACGGCAACACGATTGAATCCGGAATTGTCGGTTTCGAGGGGGTCATTGGCATCGAGGCGATGTTCGGTGCCACCGCGCAGCCGAGCGACGTGATTGTGCAGGTGGAAGGGACCGCCGTTCGCGTTCCCGTATCGGCCGCCAGTCTGGTTTTTGAGGCGGACCGCGAGTTTCGCGGGCTCGTACTTCGATTCGCGAACGCTTTCACACTTCAGATCGGACAGACCGCCGCCTGCAACTGGTTTCATTCGCTGGAGCGCCGCCTGGCGCGATGGCTTTTGAAGGTGTCGGACAGGGTCACGAGGGCGGACAGAACCAAGCCGATCGAGATCTCGCTGACGCAGGAGTTTCTGGCAAGCATGCTGGGGACGCGAATCGCCAGCGTCAATGAAGCGATTTCCGCACTCACCGCGTCCGGTCTGATCCGCCACCGCAGGCACATGATCGAGATCGTCGATCGATCCGGTCTGGAAGGTGCGGCCTGCGAATGCTACGCGACGGTGCGCTCACTGTACGCGCGCGACAAGGTTATGTGAAGCGCTCGCACCCCTGGCTACCATCTCCTTGCCGCTAACGCGGCATTTGGCCGTTGGCGTTACGTTTAAGTTCGCGCGGATGGCTCTTATAGGAGTCTTGAGTCATTGTCTGGAGAAATGGGCATCAGTTCTTCCGACTCCCGACCCCCGCTCGTATCACAGCCGTCGTATCTTCACCTGATTCCTCCCGCCTCGTTTGCCGGCATAGAGCGCTTCGTCGGCGAGCGCGAACAGGTCGTTGCGGCCGGTGGCGGGAACACCGGCGGCTAAACCCATCGTCACGGTGAGCGCCATCGAGGGATGCGGCATCGGCGCGGTGGCCAGCGAGCGCGTGATGGCCTCCGCGGTGCGCAGGGCGGCTGCTTCGTCACCGCCGTCGAGAAGCACCGCGAACTCGTCGCCTCCCCATCGCGCGGCGTCATCGGTGGCGCGCTTCGATGCCACGATGGCCTCGGCCACCTTGACGAGTGCGGCACTGCCGCAATCGTGACCGTGCTGATCGTTGATGTCCTTCAGCCGGTCGACGTCGATGAGGATCAACGCCACCGGTTCGCCAAGTTTCGTCGCTCGCTCGATGGCGCGGCCGTAGTGGTTGTAGAAGGCTCGCGCGTTGAGCAGTCCCGTCAACGGATCGGCATCCGAGAGACGGTGGTAGAACTCTTCGGCAATCCAAAGGCGCTCTGCGCGGCCTCCGGCGATGTATCCGGCAACGGCGAAGATCAGCGACGTTCCGATCAGGTCGTAGAGGTAAAAGAAGGCATGAGTCCGCAGCTCGAGTGCCAGGTCCGTTCGCGCCTGGCCGAGAATGACGTGCAGCAGCAACGCGCCGGCGGGCGCACCGACACCGAGCACCAGACCGATGATGGTGTAGGTGATGCGGGGGCGGCCCCGCGCTGCTTTTCCGATGCGCGGCTCCCGCTGTTCGGGGCTGCCGGTCATGCCGTTATCGTCGTTTCTCATTACGGACAAGCACCGCGGTCATGACACGGCATGACGATCGTCACCGGAGGTCGAGCACGGCCGTTCCCGTCAGCTTCCCGGAGCGAAGGGCGGCGAGCGCTTCGTTGGCTCGTTCGAGCGGATAGATGGTCCGTCTTGTCTCGATTCGAAGCCCGGCGATTCGCTTGAAGAACTCCTCGCCGTCGAGGCGCGTGAGATTGGCTACCGACCGGATGGAGCGCTCGTTCCAGAGCAGCTCGTACGGAAACGAAGGGATATCGCTCATGTGGATGCCTGCGCAGACCACGACGCCTCCTTTCACAATGTCGTGAAGCGCCGTGACGACCAGTGAGCCATCGGGAGCGAAGATGATGGCGGCGTCGAGAGGCTCGGGCGGTTTGCTGCCGGAGTCGCCCGCCCAGACCGCCCCCATGTTCAGGGCAAACTTCTGCGCCGCCGTGTCGCCGCCGCGTGTAAAGGCGAAGACTTCCCGGCCGTCCGCGCGGGCGATCTGCGCGAGGATCTGCGCGGCTGACCCGAATCCGTAGAACCCCACGCGACGCGCTTCGCCGATCATGCGCCAGGCCCGGAACCCGATCAGACCGGCGCACAGAAGCGGTGCCGCTTCCTCCGAGCTGTAGGTCTCCGGAATGGGAAAGCAGAAGCGCCGGTCGGCAACCGCATACTGCGCGTAGCCGCCGTCGAGCGTGTAGCCGGTGAACCTGGCTTTGTCGCAGAGATTCTCGCGGCCGCTGCGGCAGAAGCTGCAGACACCGCACGTCCAGCCGAGCCAGGGAACGCCGACGCGGGGGGTGGGGAGTGGGTCAATAGTCTTCTCTCCCACCCCCACCACCCTCCCGACAATCTGATGCCCCGGAACCAACGGCAACTTCGGTTCGTGCAACTCGCCATCGACGACATGAAGATCGGTACGGCAGACGGCACAGCACTCGACTTTCAGAAGCAGTTGATCCGCGTTCGGCCGAGGCACCGGCATCTCGCTCAGCGAGAGCGGGCGGCCGGACTCGAGGAGCACCATCGCTTGCATCGATTGAGATTTTCCCTCAACCCACCCGTAACCGCGGCTCGACGATCACTTCGCAGCTCACCGAATTTGCGACGGTCGCCGTGCGGCCTTTCACATCGCTGACGTTCGTGTGGTAGGTGAACGACTTCGGTTGTATCCGCGGTGGTGCAGGGGTGGTAGTCATCGTATTGCTCCTGATCAAGCATCGCTCGGTCTCACGACAGGCGCCACGACGGTGCGCACAGGATGGAGTGGCGGCCGTCACGCCAAGGTTATTAGTCGATTTTTGCGGTGATGGCATTCCGTCGTGTCTGTCCCGGTTTGGACAGACCCGCGCTTGTCCCGGGCCACAAGCTGACGACATCTGAACGGGCGGTTGACAGGGTCATGACGCCTGACCCTGATGATACGCGTCCGTCCACTCGCAAAGGGAAGACCAGGAATGAGAGAAGACAGGAAGTTCCGAACGTTGCGCGGCATCTTCATCACGTGCCTGCTTTTCCTCTCCGCCGGCGCCGCCTTCGGCCAGGCCGCCGCGGGGTACTCCGAGTACTTCCTGCCCGGCGACGAGCAGAACATGTACTTCATCTTCAACGACCTCGATGCCAACGCCGGCGCCACCGGCATGCACTCGGTCACCTCCGTCGTGGCCTGGTCGGCGAATACCACGATCTACTACGACCACTGGGAAAACGGCTACAACTTCGACCCGAACAATCCGGCGGCCACCGCCGACGAAATCTACACGCTGGCCACCCCCGGCTCCATCAAGGTCTTCGAGTCCTCCAACGTTCCCAACATCCGCAACTCCGCCAGCACCTGCGCCGGGCAGACCAACCCAGGGAACCGCTGCTACGACGGAGGCGACCACATCTTCGTAGCCGGCGGTCCGGTGACCGTGACGCGCGCCGTCTGGATGGAGGCCCGCGGGGCCGGCAACCAGGGTGACGCATGGGAGATCTATCCCGTCAAGCCGCAACTGACGACGTACGTGCTGCCGTTCGGCGAGGACAACTACGCCACGTCCAACGCATTCTTCACGGGATTCCAGCGCGTATACGCCCTGATTCAGGCCACCGACGACAACACGACGTTCACCGTCGATCTGAACAACGACGGTGTCCCCGACATCCTCAACCTGAATCGCGACGCAACCTGGAACAACGCCGGCGACGGCACGACCGTGACCCTGCAGAAAGGCGAGACATTCCTCCTCGACCGCGTCAGCGCCTGTTCCCTGCACACCACCTGCACGACCTTTCCCGGCGGTGGGCCGCTGAATTCCGGCGCGGTGATCACAGGCAACAAGACCCTTCAGGTGAAGTACGTGGCCGGGCGCACCGCCACGACATACGCGGCGCGCGGTCTCAGCGCGTTCCCCCGCGGCTTCTGGACGAACGACTACTACGCGCCCTTCGGGCAGGCCGTGAACGGCGCCAAGGGAATCACCGACTACTACCTCTTCAACCCAGGCTCCACGCCGCTGACGATCAACTGGCAGAGCCAGTCCGCTTCCGGCTCGTTCGCGGTTCCGGCGAACAGCAATCAGTCGTTCAACCGCGCCCTGGGCGCGAACCCCTCGGTCCCGGTCGGTTCGGGTCTCTACCTCAGCGCGAGCAGCCCATTCTGGGGTGTCGGTTTCGGCGACGCCTCGAACACTGGCGGGGCTACCGGGCAAGCCTACGAATGGGGCTTCAGTCTCCTGCCGACCACGTTCCTCTACAAAGAGCACTTTCTCGGCTGGTCGCCGGGATCTCTGCCGCTGACCACCGCGCCGACGAACGGAAACGGCGTCTTCCTCACCGTCGGTCAGGACAACACCAGGGTGTTCGTCGACTACAACAACGACGGCATCCCCGATCAGACCTATACGCTCAGCCGGCTGCAGAGCCAGTTCGTCCCCGCCGGCGCAAGCGGCGCCCTCGACGGCACCCGCTTCTGGGCCACGGGCGTTTTCTCGATGGCGTACGGTGAGAACGCCGACACCGCCACCACCCCCACGCCCAACCTCGACCTCGGCTACGTCGCCCTTCCCGGCACCGACTTCGTCTCGCTGGTCCTGACGACGAGCAAGAGCGCCAATCCGACGGTCGTGGCCACGACCAGCGGCGCGACCACCGACTTCACCATCAAAGCGAACACCGTGTCGTATTCGCTCGACGGAGTCAGCGTCGTCGACACCATGCCCCCCAACTGGCAGTTCGTTCCCGGATTCACAACAATCACGAAGCCCGATCTGACCGTGACCAGCAGCACCGCCGCCGCGGGAACCGTAACCACCAACGGTACGACCGCGGTGGTGGGCACGGGAACCACATTCACCGCCCTGACCGCCGGAACACCGATCACGATCGCGGGCGTGGGCTACACGATTCAGACCATCACCGACAACACGCATCTCACGCTGGCCGCCACCGCGCCCGCGGGCGCCGGCCAGACCTACTTCACATCGGGCGGCGGCAACGAGCCGGTGGTCACAGGAGCCGGAACGGTCGCCAGTCCGTATGTTCTGACGTGGTCCTCCGCCAAGACCGGCGGGAACATGGCGCCCAACCAGCAGATCACGATCAAATTTAGGGCCGCGACGACCTCGGCGTTCGCCAACGGCACGCTGAGCCAGAACAACGTCGTGGCCAGCGGGACGCGAACCGTCGGCTCCACCCCGGCCGTGACGCAAACGTTCAACGCCAGCGATTTCACCTACGTCGCCTCGGGCAGCGTGGCGATCACCAAGAGCTCGAGCGTCCCTTCGTCGACGCCGCTCTTTCCGGGAGACGTCTTCACCTACACGACTTCCGTCTCTGACCCGGCGGCGGCAGGCACGAATCCGCTGACGGGCATCTCGCTGTATGACGCATTACCCACCGGGCTTTCCAGCGTTGCCGGGACCACCACCCTCAACCGGTCGACGGTGGGGGACAGCTTCAACAGCCAGGCCTACACGCTCAACGTCGGCACGCGGAACTGGATCGGGAACTGGACCGAGGCCGGCGATACCGGCGGCGGCGCAACGAACGGCTCCGCGGTTCAGGGAGACATTCAGATCAACGCCGGCGGCGAGCTGGCCATGGACAACGCCAACGCCACGCAGCCAACCATCTCACGCGCGGTCAACACGACCGGGGCAACGAATGCACGGCTCACGTTCAAGTACCGCACCGATACGGGCGTCGATGCCGCGGACGTCTTCACGATCCTGGCAGGGACCGCCGGCACCGGCGGAGCATTCCCCACCACCGTCGGCACCATTACCGGCATCACCGGCGCGTCAACCGGCACGGCAAGCTTCGACATAACGAGCTCGATCGGGGCAAACACCGCTATCCGCTTCACCTTCCCGGCCGGCAGCTACACCGGGGCGACCGAGTTCATTTACATCGATGACGTCTCGATCACCTTCGACGTCGCCGTCACCGGTTCGAATCCTCCGGACCTGCTCTCCTCCAGCGCGCTCTACGCGCTCGTCGGAGGCCAGACACTCACCGCCGCCTACAACGTCCAGGTGAACAACCCCTTCCCCACGGGGCAGACATCGGTGACGAACACCTCCTACACCTCATCGGTTCAGCTTCCGATCCAGCTCGCCAGCAACCCGGTGACGAACAACATCTCCACCCCCTCGGTGCAGACCGCCACGGTCTCCGGCCGGCTGTGGCTCGACGCCAATGACAATGCCTTGCAGGACGTCGGCGAGGCAGGCATCGACAACGTGATCGTCACTCTGAAAGACCAGTTCGGGACGCCGGTGGCCACCGCCACCACCGACTCGAACGGACGCTTCTTCTTCGCCGGGATCACCCCGGGGAACGGCTACTACGTCGAGGCCACGGCGAACGGCAATCCCAGCGGGCTGCCGGCCGGGCTCACGCAGTCCGCTCCCGCGGGGAACACGAATAACCGCACCAGCGTCTTCAACCTGGCCGCCGGGCAGAGCTACTCGCAGGCGAACCTCGGCTACACCGCTTCGTCCGGCACGGCGATCTTCGGCGATCAGGCCTGGGTCGATGCCAACGGCAACGGCATCCACGATCCGGGCGAGGTCGGCCTCGGCGGCGTGACCGTCAAGCTCTATCGCGACGTCAACGGCAACGGCGTTCTCGATGTCGGAACCGACACGTTGGTGGACACGCTTGTCGCCGGCGCCGGCACCGTCGCCGCGACGAACGGATCGAACGCGGTGGTCGGTACCGGAACGACCTTCACCAATCTGCAGAACGGCGACAACATCTCCATCGCCGGCGTGACCTACACGGTCAACGCTGTTACCGACAACACCCACCTCACCCTGACCACGACCTACGCCGGTACGACGGCCGGCGGCCTCTCCTACAAGGTCCCGACGACGACCGCGCCCGACGGGAGCTACCTCTTCTCCGGCATCACTCCGGCCACCGGGGTCGAGACGTACTTCGTCACCGCCCGGACGCCCGCGGGCTACACCCTCACCACGCCAACCCCCGGAAGCCCTTCCAGCACCACCAAGTTCACCCAAGTCTACGGAGGGGGATCGTTCCTGGCAGCCGACTACGGCTACCTGCCGCCCGCCGGCACCACCTTCTCGATCAAGGACCGGATCTTCAAGGACACCAACTTCTCCACCGGCCCGGGAACCGTCGCGGCAACGAACGGCGCGACCGCGGTGGTCGGCACCGGAGCGACGTTCAAGAATCTCAATCCCGGTGATTCGTTCCAGATCGCCGGCGTCGGGTTCACGGTGGCAAGCGTCACCGATGACACGCATCTGACGCTCACATCCAACTACACCGGGGCCACCGGAGCCGGCAAGGCCTACAAGTCGTTCGGCACGTTCGACAACACGGAATCCGGCATCGCCAACGTCTCGGTCGAGATCCTCGACAGCAGTCTGAACGTCATCGGCACGGCCATCACCGCCGCGGACGGCACGTTCTCGTTCAGCGGTCTGAGCGGAAGCGGCGCCGACTACACGGTTCAGATCACCGACACCACCGGCGTTCTGAAGAACTTCATCGGCACGAGCAGCTACGCCATCGCCGGCCAGCGCTCCGACTCCAACCTCGCCGCCAACATCGATCGCTCGGCAACGCCCAGCTTCGGATTCACCGTCAGCCGGTCCATCGGCGACACGGTCTTCGACGACGTGAACGGAAACGGATTCCAGGACGCGGGTGAGCCTGGGATCGCCGGCGTCGTCGTGAGCATCGCCAAAGACGCCAACGCAAACGGCATCATCGATCTGGCCGCCGGCGCGGGAACGGTCACTGCCACGAACGGCTCGGCCACGGTCACCGGCGCAGGAACGACGTTCCTCAGCTACCACGCCGGCGAGCCGATCGCCATCGCCGGCACCGGCTACATCATCCAGAGCATCGCCAGCAACACCAGCCTCACCCTCACCACCAACTATGGGCAGGCGACCGGAGCCGGCAAGGCGTTCACGGCCAACCCGGCAGGCGCGGGAACCGTGGCCACGACTGCCGCTTCGAACGTGGTGACCGGTACCGGGACCGCCTTCCTGACCGACTACAAGATCAACGACACCATCAACATCAACGGCACCGACTACGTCGTTCAGAGCATCGCCAGCAACACCAGCCTCACGCTCACGACAACCGTAGCCGCGACCGGCGCCGGCCTGGCCTATCGAGCCCCCGTGTTCTTCGGCAGCGTCACCACGGACGGGAGCGGCAAATACCTCTTCGCGGGCCTGGCCAATGGCAGCTACATCGTCAGCGTGCAGAACCCGGCCAGCTACAACTACATCGGCGTCGACATCGGAACCGTCACGGCGACGAATGCCTCGCCAGCCGTGGTCGGCGCGGGTACGTTGTTCACGATGTTCAACGCCGGCGACTCGATCACCATCACCACCGCCGGAGTGCCGGCCACGTACACGATCCTGAGCATCACCGACGACACCCACCTCACCCTCGCTTCCAACTTCCTGCAGGCCACCGGGGCCGGCAAGACCTACGGGCGGCCGGACACCGACGCCACCTCGCTCGGCCCGCAGCTCGGCGCAACCATCACCGCCGCCGGCAGCGTCCTCGATCGCGATTTCGCGTTCCAGGTCCCTGTCGCATCCCAGCGCTCGGTCGTCGGCAAGCTATGGAACGACGCCGACAAGAACGGAGTCATCGGCAACAGCGAGGCAGGGATGTCGGGCGTGACCTTGAACGTCATACCGATGACCACCGGTCCGGGAACCATTGCCGTAACGAACGGCTCACCCGCGCTCGTCGGCACCGGAACGACGTTCACGAACTTCTCGCCCGGTGATGCCATCACCATCTCGGGAGCTCCTTACACCATCTCGAGCATCACCGACGCCACCCACCTCACCCTGGCCACGCAATACGTGGCCGCCACCGCCAGCGGACTGGCCTACCAGCGAGGAGCCTCGGCCAGCGAGACGGTCACGACCTCCAACGGCGTCTACACGTTCACCGGGTTGGCGAACGCCACTTACGAGGTGCAGGTCACCGACACCTTCGGCAACGTCGTCGGCTATGGCGCCACCTGGGAGAAAACCGAGGGGCTCATCTCGGGAGCTAATCCGGCAAACGGTGTGGAGGTGATGGATCTCTCCACGAATCCCGGAACCGCCGCCACCACCGGCGGCTCTCCGAACGTCGTCGGCACGGGATCGACCTTCACTAACTACCACGCCAACGATCCCATCCTGATCGGCGGTGTCCTCTACACGGTTCTCAGCGTCACCGACAACACGCACCTGGCCCTGACCACGAACGCTCCCTCCACCCTGGCCGCGCAATCCCTCAGCTCGCCCCCGATCGACTTCGGATACGCGCTGCTGTCGACGATCCCGACGCTCGTCAAGGTTCGCTCGTTTGACGCGCAGCAGGAGGGGAAGAACGTAAACCTGAGATGGCAGACCAGCTTCGAATCCGACAACCTCGGTTTCAACATCTACCGCACCATCGGCAGTGTGAGGGTCAGGATCAACAACGCCCTCATCGCCGGCTCGGCCTTCGTCAGTAAAGTCCACCCGGTGTCCGGCTACACATACCGGTTGAGCGACGTGCTGCCCTCGCCGGACTCGTTTGCCCAATACTGGCTCGAGGACATCAACACGCACGGCGTCTCGACGATCAACGGGCCGTACTCGACCAGGCTGGTGACGGGCCTCGTCATCTCCGGGCCGGGTTCCCCGACGTTGTCGAGGCTCGCGCCCGAACCAGAGCTGTTGCCCGCCAACGGCATCGGAGCGCTGCAGCCGATGACGCTGCCTCCGCCCACTCCCGCGCAGATCAGCATGCAGCAGGATCTCGCCTCCTCGCCCGCGCTCAAGATCAGCATCACCAGCGAGGGATGGTACCGGCTCACCGGCGCGGTCATGACCGCGGCCGGCCTGGCCCTTCCCGCGGACCCAAAGAAGTTCGGGCTCTACTGCGAGGGAGTCAAACTTCCGATCGTCGTCAACGCGGGCAAGAACTTCGGACCGGGCGACTCGATCGAGTTCTACGCCCTCGGGCTCGACACACCGGCCACCGGCGCCCGGACCTACTGGCTCCGGACCGACGGCAGCGGCGGCTCGCTCAAGCACCTCGATTCGTCCGCGAACAGCGGAGGATCGTCGCTCACCAGCGGTGTTCCGTTCTCCTTCCAGCGAAACGACCGAACCGTATTCGCCGCAGAGTTGACCAACACCGGCGAGGGCGAGAACTTCTTCGGTCCGGTCATCACCTCGGAACCTGTATCCGAGGACCTTACTGTTGCGAACATCGACCCCGCCGGAGGCAGTGCCACGCTGCAACTCGTTCTTCAGGGCGGCAGCGACGGAATGCAGCACCAGATCAACGTGGACGTGGGCGGCCACTTCGTCGGCACCGCGGTGCTCGACAACCTCGAGCAGAAGACCGTCTCCTTCTCGTTCCCCCAGACCTCGCTCATCAACGGCGCGAACTCCCTGACCATGACCGCGCTCGGAGGCGACAACGACGTCAGCGCGCTCACATCCGTGACCCTGACCTACCAGCATCTGCTCAAGGCGGACGGCGGCCTGCTCGAGGTCACAGTGCCCGGCGCGCGCCAGCTCACCGTCGATGGATTCACGAACAGCTCCATTCGCGCGCTCGACATCACCGATCCCCTCCAGCCGCGCGGGCTCGAAGTTGCCGTCGCCCCTTCGGGCGGCGGATTCAAGGCCACGTTCACCACGCTGCCTTCATTGAACCCGGCCACCGTGGTCGTCTTCTCCAATGACCGTGTGCTCACGCCGGATACCGCATCTCTATCGATGAACACACCCTCGAACTGGTCGAAGCCAGCGGGCCGTCAAGCCGACCTCCTGATCATCACCAACTCCGCTTTCAGCGCCGCCGCGGCGACGCTCAAGACGGTCCGCGACGCCGGCGGGATCCGCACCACCATCGTCGACGTCGAGGACATCTACGACGAGTACAACTTCGGCATCAAGAGTCCGCAGTCGATCCGGGCCTTCCTGCAATCGACCACGCAATGGACGCGCGCACCGAAGTACGTGCTGCTCCTCGGCGATGCCAGCGTCGATCCGCGCGACTACCTCGGCCTGGGCTCGTTCGACTTCGTCCCCACCAAGCTCGTCCCGACGCTCTTCCTCAAAGCCCCGTCCGACGACTGGTTCGTCGACTTCAACAACGACGGCATCGGCGAGCTGGCCATCGGCCGCATCCCCGTCAAGACGGCGGACGAAGCGGCGCTGGTGATCGGCAAGATCGCCTCGCGCGGCACGCCATCCGGTGCCTGGTCGCAGAGCGCCGTGCTCATCGCCGACACACCGCAGACGTTCGCCTTCGAAGCCGAGGCCGCGGTCACGGCGGGGCTCCTGCCGCCGGCGCTCTCGGTCCAGACGATCAAGATCGCCAGCAATCCATCTCCGCGTGCGTCGATCGTGAGCGCATTCAACAATGGAACGCTTTTGGTCAACTACATAGGCCACGGATCGGTCGAGCTCTGGAGCGGCGACGTCTTCGACTCCGGCGACGCCGCCGGCCTGACGAACGGATCGAAGCTGCCTGTAGTCCTGGCCATGACCTGCCTCAACGGCTACTTCCACGACGTCTTCTCCGAGAGCCTCGCCGCGGCACTGCTCAAGGCCCCCAACGGAGGAGCCGTCGCCGTGTGGGCCTCATCCGCCCTCACCGATCCCTTGCCGCAGTTCGACATGAACAGGACCTTGATCACTCTCCTGTTCGCCGCGAACCCACCCGCCATCGGAGACGCCATCCGCGCCGCCAAGCAAGCCACCACCGATCTCGACGTCCGCCGCTCCTGGATACTCTTCGGCGACCCGTCCATGAAACTCACCCACTGATCCAGCAACGGCAGGGCGGGCCTCGCGCCCGCCCTGCCGGTGTGCGGGTGCGTCGATTTAGGACTGCGCAAGCTCCGGTCGGACTAAGAGTCCGACCTACGTTTTGCTGCGCCATTCGATCCACATGGCTCCGCGCTCGCAGAGATAAACGTAGGTCGGACTCTTAGTCCGACCGGAGCTTGCGCAGTCGTGAGTTGGATCCTCCTGACCAGAAGCCGCTTCCCGGTGCGACCGAAACGTCCAATCTCAAACAACCGGGGCCCGCATGCGCTGGCTCCGGTTCACCTACCTGCGTGACTGGCGGATTGGTGGGATCGTCGGACGTGCCGCTCGCGTAGTCGGACGTGCCGCTCAGATCCCAGGATGTGCCGCTCGGACACCCGGGTGTGCCGCTCAGACACTCGGGTGTGCCGCTCGGACACTCGGGTGTGCCGCTCAGACACTCGGGTGTGCCGCTCAGACACGCGGGTGTGCCGCTCAGACCCCCGGGTGTGCGGCTCAGACACTCGGGTGTGCCGCTCAGACACTCGGGTGTGCCGCTCAGACACTCGGATGTGCCGCTCAGACACTCGGGTGTGCCGCTCAGACACTCGGGTGTGCGGCTCACACCGAACATCTCGTCGAAATCGTCAGATATCTCTTTAACATCGCGGGTCAGGCACAAGAAAAAACGATCTTCATTCGAGGGGCAAGTATTTTCGAAAGCAGGAATACGCCACCGAGGCATCCTTTGTTTAATCGTGTTGTGACGAATGCATTGATCGGAGCCGGTTCTGGAAAGAACGCGAATGATTCGCGTCGGGCCGGGCTGCGTTCGTGCGAGCGGCATCACGGTTCGCAGTCGTGGGAACGTCCGATCCGTCGCACGGGGAGGGTGATCGATGCCTCGCTGCGGCTGCTCGGCTCCTCGCGGCGCGTCATCGACGCATGCGAGAGACTGGCGCTGGAACATCCGATTCTCGCGACGCACCAGTTGGAGCGGGTATCGGGCCGGCTTGCCAGAGTCGCGGAGCTGTTGGGGAGTGGCGTCAACGGTCTGAATGAAACGACCAATTGCGTGGCCCTCTCACCGGCAGAGGCCGGGGATGCTCCTGAACAGATGATCGCCGCCACGCGGCGTTGGATCGAGGCCGCCACACAGCTCGCCGCGCTTTCCAACCGGCTGGACGACACCTTTGCCGCTCTGGTCGATTACGCAACGGGTGGCACCGCTCCGCTCGATCTCTCCGAGGTGTTCGGAAAGTCCGGCCCCGCGCCGGCGTTCATTACCAGTCGCCCGTCGGTAAAGGTCTTATCGATCGAGAGCTGCCGCATTTTCTGTATTCACCTTCGGCGCCAACGGTCCGCTCGTGTGACCATCGCCGATGCTCCAAGACGGGTCTTCCGAGGCCGTGCTCCTCCGTTGGTTTCAGCCTGCTAGTTTCTGGTCCATAGCAAGGTAGAAACCCTTTAACTGACTGAGAGGAGAAAACTCATGTCTACACAGACTGAAGTACCCGTTACACCTCCGCAGACGCCCTACGTGGACGCCGCGGCGGCCATTATCGATGAGATTCGAGGCCTGAAAGATCGGATCCCGAATTTCGTGATCCCTGCGTCCAGGAAGGCGAGCAGCCGGCTGGGTAGAGCCGCCTCGGTGCCTCTGGCGTTCATCAACCTCGCGGCGCAGGCGATCCGGAACTTCGTGGAGCTCGCCCGTGGAGGGAATACCGGCCCGTCGCAGATTTACGATCTGGCGAGTTTCGCCGAGGCATTTGCGCCTTTGGCGGATGAGCTGGAAGCGATGGCCCTGTTCGTCCGCCACACAGTGCGGGCGGCCAGGAACGCGGCCGGGAGTGAAGCGCTCACGGCGTATGCCCTGGCGCGGCGTCTGGCCAAACGCCCCGAGACGGCCGGTCTCGCTCCGCATGTCGAAGATATGCGGATCGCCCTCGGCAATCCGGTCCCCAAGGCAAAAGCCAAGCCGGCCCCGACGCCGGCACCCGGCACATCGCCGGCTCCGACCCAGCCCTCGCCCGTGACCACCGAGTCACCGGCGACGCTGCCGAAGCAGTGATGATCCGGTTCGTGCAGTAGCAGTACCCGCGCGGGCGCGTCCGAAGGCGCGCCCGCGCATTTTCGTTGGAAGTTGAGCATGTTCGGAGTTGGTGCAGGCGTATTGAATGAGCGCAATCATTCCGCCGCAGCACTCGAAAGACATGCGATCGCGCTCGTGAAAGAAATCCGTAGACATTGACTGCGATCGCTGCTACCCTGCGCGGCCTTTGGTCCTGAGAGAGGTACCAAAGGAACGGTAGTGCGGGTCACGTCCGCGACCCGCAATTGGTCCAACACCACCAACAATGGAAAAAATTTGCGCCACCGCCGTGGCGCTCCTGGGAGTCTCTGTATGTCCGTTCGTTTTTCGCTCCTCGTTTCGAGCCTCGTCGTATTTTTTGCCGCGAGCAGCGCCTTCGCCAGCGCAGGCTCACTCGTCCTGGCGTTTGGTGAGCGCTCCGTCACCGTAAACGGCGCAACGCCCGGCGGAGACGTCGTCCTCTTCGCCATTGCCAAGGAGCCGAGCAATTCCGCGGTGCCCATCCCGATGAAGACCGCACAGGCGGTCCTGCTGCACGATGAAGACCACGACGGGAGCGTCATTTTCGTACGGCAACGACCGGTGCCGCTGATCGCTATCTGGGTGGCCGTGGATCTCACCAGCGGGCAGTGGGTGGCAGGCGGATCGCCCGGGTTCGAGCCGCAGGCGATCCCAGCGGAGCCGTTTGCGAAACAGGACACCGCCGGACAGTTGCGAAAACTGTCCGCGCTGGTGCCGGAGATGGACGTGCTCCTGGTTCGCCGCGGAATTGGCGCATGGCGGATTTACGCGGCAAAGACCAGTGCTTTCGATGAGAACGGGCGCGAGGCCCGGCCGCTGCAAATCGACGTGGGCGAGATGATCCCGCTCTCCGGCTCTCTTCCCAAACTCGATTCGATCCACCAGGGTGACATCCTTGCCTTGATCGAGCCGCAATCCATGCACTTCGCGGTGGTGGAGGTGGGCAAGTGAAGCGTTTCGTATTCAGCCTCGCGATCTGCTCTCTTTTCCTTGCCGGCTCACTTCACGCACAGCAGCAATTCCCGACGCTCGAACGCGGCCTCCAGCCCGAAAAACTGTACCACTTCGCCGGCATCGACAATGTGAATGTCTTCAACGGCAATCTCACGATCGTATTGCCGATCGGGCAGTCGTATCCGGTCAATGGCGGCCTTTCGTATCAGCTCACGTTGAGCTACAACAGTAACCTGTGGGATTGGGAGACGTTCGCGACAATTAGCGGCTCTGGGGAGCAAAAGGCGGCAACTCCGGCGCGGCACTCGAACGCGGGAGTCGGCTGGATCCTCGGATATGGCAGCTTCCTTCCGAAGAGCGATCCGGACAACAATTCTTTCACGGACGTCTACGTCGCACCCGACGGCGGTGATCATCGCTTCGACAAGTCGACGGACGCCGAGCCGAACGTGAAATACACCACCGACGGCTCGAACCTGAGGCTTCGAACGCTTCTGCTGGCGCCCACCCTGGCGTGGGTCGACTTTCCTGATGGCACAGTGCAGCACTGGGAACAGAACGCGGACAAACATTGGGACTTGCTGGAGATTGACGCGCCCCACGGAAGCGCAAAAGTCACCTTCACGAAGCCGACGTCGCGGCCAAGCCAGCGCGGGGCGGACACCACCTCATGGCTCAACGTAACCGACGGCACGCGCACTCACTACATCTGCTTCAAGGATCAAAACGTCGATTTTGTCAACAAGCCGATGGTCGACTCGGTCGTTTTCGACGGGCCGCAGAGCCAGCCGTCGGTTTATCGTTTCGCTTACGACACGTTTGATGTATTTCTGCCGCGGGGAGAACCCTATCCGCAGCCAGGGGAGCCAGGGCGAAGGTCTCACCGGGTTACGGTGCTCAAATCGATCACTCTCCCAGACCAGTCCTCGTATACGTTTGAGCACGATCCCAATCGATATGCGCCCGTTTTCGGAGTCTATTCCGATCCAAACCTGCTGTCGATTACTCTGCCCACGGGTGGGCGAATCGAATACGAGTACTGGGAGCAATATAACGTTCCAACGATCGCTTTCTGTGTAAACGGGATCCCTGTCGACGCATCGGGCCAAACCACATTCGGTACTCCGCCGAGCGTCGTAACCAAGCGTACGATCCGACCCGCTCCGGTGGCGGGTGGAGTTACCGAGGGCCCTGCCGTCTGGAGCTACGTCTGGGGGACCAACTCCGGTCAGGCGGGGGCAAGGTGTCTGGGAGTGGCCGGACCCAGTCCGCTCCCCAATCCCATCGCGGATGAGCTCATCGCCTACGTCACGGATCCAGACGGCAACCGTACGGACGCACACTTCAGCGTCTGGCCCGGCGACATGATCGACGATTCGGTCAACGGCTTCAAAGCTCTTTATTATGGGTTCCCGTACGGCAGATACGATGCCGCGCAGGATCGTTACCTGTCTACGGAGCAATTCCCGTGTGCCTTCGGAACGCAGTGTTCACCGCTGCGTTCCACATACGTTCGTCACGACGTCGAATTGCGGGACAAACCGATCCCCGCTTTCCCCGACGTTGCCATGCCCATTCATCGTCTGGCCTCGCAGCGCGTGTTCTACCGCGACGATCCGGCGAACTGCGTCACGACCGCGACTTCAAATCAGTGCCGTTCCATCACCGCCGAATTCACGGATTGGGACGGCTTCGCCCACTATCGCACGGGGACATCGAGCCACGACTTCGATGCTGGCGGCAGTCGTACCCAGACCACCGATTGGAACAAGGTTGGCGGCATCCCCCGAGTGATTACATCAAGCGATCCGTGGACACTCGAGGAGTTCGAGAATCGCACGACCGCGGAGAATGGCGTCACGACCGCGGAGCAGGCCTGCTTTGCGCCGGTGCCCGGAAACACGTTGCAGCGGTTCCTGCGCGCCACGCGCGCGATCAAGACTGCTGCCAGTCCCAGCTCGGCTGACGTGATTACTCTTCTTGCGCTGAATAGCGACGGGAATCTCAACAGCGAAGGGTACTACGGCGGCGAAAGCAACCCTCTGCCGGGCGGAGCCGCGAGCGCGTCCAGCCTGTGCACGGCGATCAGTTCCCTGGGCACGCCTTCATACGAGATTACTCATACCTGGCAGAACGGCGTGCAAGCGTCCTCGCAATATACCGGCGCATCTTTCCTGTCTGCCGATCTGACGATCGACCGCTCCGGCCTCGTCACGGAATCGCGTGATTCGGCGCGTGTGCTTACTACGTTCTCTTATGACTCGAGCGGACGAATCCTGCGTATTCAGCCCACCGGCGTCTCGGCGATTACCTATTCGTACTCGCCCGCGCAGATCGGCAGTTCGGGATCGCTCATCCGGCCTGCCACAGCCACCCAGAAGCGTGCGTCCTCCGCCGATCCGTCGGAAAGTGATTTCTTCTTCGACTCGCTCGGGCGCGTCTGGCGCGAAACGACGGCGATGCCGAACGGCAAATCACGCCTTCGAGAGAGCCTCTTCGATACCCTCGGCCGGCGAAAGAACGTATCGGAATGGGCGGACCTCCCCACGGGAGCGGACCCCCTGACGCAGGCCCTTCCAGGCTACGGCACGGCGTTCGCTGGCTATGACCAGTTCGGTCGCGTCGGTAGAGTGACATCGGCCGATGGCTCGGTCATGTCTTACGCGTACACCGGCGACCGGGTCAAGCAGAAAACCTCATCCATCGCCACGTCTCTGACAGGCCAGACCAGTGTGCCGACCACGGAGCATTACGACGGATTCGGCCGGCTGACGAGTGTGACCGAACCTTCCGGCTCAACCTCCGCAAATCCGGTGGGCGCGGATATCACTACGGCATATACCTACGATCCTGCGGGACATCTCGCCACCGTCAAGATGACCGATGAAACCGGAGCCCACCAGGATCGTTCGTTTCTATATGACGGCCGTGGGTTCCTGGCGAAGGAAACGCATCCCGAGAGCGGTGACACCACTTACGATCGATACGATGCCCGCGGCCACGTAATCACCCGCCTTAACGCCGGCACGACCCTGACCTTCGCGTATGACGCGGCTGAGCGTCTGCGCGCGGTGAGCGACCAGGCTGGAAAAACGATCAAGCAGTTCGAGTACGGAACAGCGAATAGCGGCAGTGACCTGCGCAACGGCAAGGTCATCAGCGCGGTGCGCCGCAACGACCTGACGTCGGCGGGGAGAATCGACGTCACCGAAAGCTACCAATACGGCGAGATCGCCGGTCAGATGTCGAAACGAACGACGTACGTGGAGCACGTCAGCCCCGACGGCGCGACGCGCGCACCGATCCAGCAGTTCGAGTTCGGGCTCTCCAGCTATGACGATCTCCTGCTGCCGCAGACCATCACCATGCCGACATGCTCGCTGGCCGGCTGCTCGGCGCAAACCACGCAACAAGGACTTGCAAGCGTTACCAGTACACGAAACGCCGGCTTTCTCAGCGCGGTCAATGGATTCGCGTCACTGACCTACCAGCCTTCCGGCATGGTCGAGAACGTCGTTCACGCGACGCCGGAACTGGCAACGGACAAATACGCGGCGCGCTTCGGACAGGCACGGCCGAGCAAGATCACATTCGCCTCCTGCGGCAACACCGCTCCGGTGTTCCTCCCCGGCAACACGACCGTCAAACCCATCACCAGCGGAAGCGCATGCGGCCTGCAGGTCACCTGGCCGCCGGCGGTGCTCTGCGGAGGCTCGAACGACATTCGCTACCGGGTCCTTCGTGACGGCGTCGACATCACAGGCCAGAACTGCCTGACTGCCCCGAAATTCGTTGACCAGACCGTGGTCCTGGGCACGACATACGCCTACACGGTCGTTGCGGAAGGACCGGCAGTGGCCGGTCTGACGAACCCCGGCCGTTGTCAGCAGGGGCAGACGACGCAATTGCCGGCCGTGAGCGGGAAGATCACCTCCTGTGATGCCACGACTATTCTCACCGTGAGCCCGGTCGTCGCTTCCGTCGGCCTCCCGGCCACGTTCCGCGCGAACCTCAGCTCGGCGAACGGTCCCGTCGGGGGAGAAGAACTGATCGTCAGTCTCAATAATGAAGAGATTGGCCGCCCCCACACGGGCACCGATGGCACGGCCATCCTCTCGCACGTGGTTGATCTGGAGCCGGGCACCTATGCGGATGCCATTGCGGTGACCTATGCCGGCGGCGTTCTCCCCGCGACAACGAAGCCGGTAACGGCCACACTCACCGCCTTCTGCGACGTCCCGTCGTACACCATCAAACCGCAGGCACTCAACGTGCTGCCCGCGGGCGGTCCCTTGTTCGACGTCTTTGTCAACACCTCTTCGCACTGCCAATGGAACCCTATCGCGAACGGGGCGGCTGGCGACAACCCCTTCCTGCAGGTCAGCCCGACCTCGACGCGAACGGGCAAAGGAACATTCAATATCAGCATTCCCGCGAATGTTCAGCCCGACGCTCGCTCCTCGCATGTCTCGGTCGCGCAGCAGCTTGTGAGCGTGGACCAGGGCGGGACGGGATCGGGTTGCACGTATCGTTTCGTTCCGGAGATTGCCGTCGTACAGACGGACACCGCTTTTGTCGACACCATCATGCCCGTCACGGCCACCGCCGGTTGTCATTGGACCGCCTCGGCAGACCCGTCCACGCCGTGGATTCATTTCAGTGCTCAGGATCCTACGGCCTCGAGCGGTACCGGAAACGGCCAGATCCACTTCAGCGTCGATCCCAATCCCGGTACGCAGAAGCGTGAGGCGATCGTCCTGCTCAGCGATGGAACGACGACCGTTGCCAAGGGATTCGTCAATCAGCTCGCCCCACTTCCTGCCATTTGCCCGATCACGTTCGTTGAGGATCTCAGCGACGGCAGTGTGGAGAAGAGTCAGAACATTCCATTGCGTGTGTACACGACTGGCACCCGGCTCCAGTACCAGTGGTACATTAACGACCGGCCGATCTCTGGTTGCTTAAACTGCTCCTCACTGACGCTGGGCTTCTGGGATCCGAATTATCCCGCCCCCGGACAATCCATCAGTGTCCAGGTGCGCGTCTACAACAGTTGCGACGCGGCGTTCTCGAAGAGGGTCACCTGGCAGAATAACGCCACCCCCGGACAGTGCAAAGCGCCGTTCATTCAGGATTCGCTGTTTACGCCCAATCAAGCACCGTACGACGGTCTCTCGCCGTTCCCCGGTGCGCTCGTAAGCCTTTTCGTGGTCGGACTTCATTCCGATCCCAATGACACCTCACCGATCACCTACACGTGGTACCGAGGCTTGTCGGGCGACCGGAGCTCGAGAATTGCGACCAACCCGGATGATGGCCTCCAGGACAACGTAACGGTCAGTCCGTTCGCTACCTCGTTCTATTGGGTCGAACTGACCGACGACTGCGGCACGCAGCAGAGCCGCTCGGCGGCTATCTTCACAACCATCCCGCCCACAAAGCGGCGCGCCGTGAGCCATGACTTCACCGGCGATAGCAGGTCAGATCTCGCGTGGCACAACACCGCTACCGGACAAAACGAAATCTGGCAGATGAACGGCACGATCCACGCCGCCACCATCGCCCTTCCCTCGAATCAAGATAGCAGTGCTCAGCTTCAGAGCACCGGCGACTTCGATGCCGACGGGAACACCGATATCGTGTGGCGCGATCCGCAGACCGGACACAACGAAGTCTGGCTCATGAACCGCACGCAGCTTTCCCAGGTGCAGCCCCTCGAGTCGCGTACCGATCCGCACTGGACCATTGGCGCCGTCGCCGACTACGACAACGACAACAATGACGACGTCGTCTGGCACAACAGCGCCACCGGCGAAAACGAGATCTGGTTCCAGTCGGGAACGAATCACAGCGGAACATGGGCGCTGCCGTCGAACTCCGACGGACAGTGGGGCCTCTACGGCACCGGCGACTTCAACAATGACGAGAAGCCGGACCTTTTCTTCCACAATCGCAGCACGGGCGAGAACCAGATATGGACGATGGATGACGCCTCTCTCGCCGCTATCTCTTCGAATCGCGGCATCATCACGTCCAAGGCAGTGGGCGCGAGCAGTCTGCACCGCTTGAAAGTCACCACGAAGTCCCTGCCCACGATGCCCGATACCAATTGGGTGCCGGCGCTGGTGGCCGACATGGATGGAGACGGCAGGCCCGATATCGTGTGGCGCAACACCGTCACCGGCGAAAACAGCGTCTGGATCATGTCCGGAACGCAAGTGACGCAGACGGTCGCCATCGAGCCGCGCACCGACCTCAATTGGCAGATCGGCGGCGGCGGAAGCAGCACCGACGGATCGAGTGGTCCAGGCACTCCGCCGTCGCACGGTTCGACATCACTGCGCGTCGCGGTCGATCCGGCGGCAGCCGGTGATCCAACGGCCGTCACGGCCACGCTCACCGCGGCCGGCTCGCCGGTTGCCCAACGCCAGCTCGTATTTACATTGAGCGGTACCGAAGTCTCCCGCCTCCTCACAGATGCCACTGGCAGCGCGACCGCGATCATCAATACCGGCACTCTGTCGGCCGGTACGTATCCCAACGCTGTAACCGTCCGCTTCGACGGCGACGGTGCCTTCGATGCGTCGTCCCAGAGCGCGGATCTCGTCATCACAGGGGCAGAAGCCAGCGTCACGTGGAAGAACCCCGACCCGATCGTCTATGGCACGGCGCTGTCGGCGACCCAGCTCAATGCCACGGCCAGCGTTCCGGGAACGTTCGTCTATTCGCCGGCCGCCGGCGCCATTCTCAATGCCGGGTTCCAGACGCTCAAGGTCACGTTCACACCCGTGGACCCGGCGATTGCCGCGGTCACGCGCACGGCAGTCGTGCTCGTCACCAAAGCGCCGTCGTCTGTCTCCTGGACGACGCCGGACGCGATCACGTATGGCACTCCGCTCAGCGATTTGCAGCTCAATGCCACTTCGACCCTCACTGGCACCTTTACCTACGATCCCGCGCCGGGGACAACGCTTCCGGTCGGCAACGGCCGCACTCTAAAGGTGACCTTCGCTCCGGATAGCTCGAACTTCGACCTCTCCACCGCCGCAACCTCGATCGACGTTGGCAAGGGCAATCAGCTCATCCTGTGGGATGACCCGGCCCCGATTACCGTTCTTCAGCCGCTGGGTGCAGCACAACTCGGCGCCTCGATCATCCCCTCCGGCAGCGCCCCCCCGGGTCCGGTGACGTACGACCCGCCGCTCGGAACGACTCTCACGCCCGGGGTGCATGCCCTGCGCGTTACCGTGGGCGCGACTGATTCCTACGAAGCGGCCTCCGCGTCAGTGGATCTCATCGTTGTCCGCGTCACACCGAACGTCAAATGGGCGCAGCCAGCGAACTTCGTTTACGGAACGGCCCTGTCGAACGCGCACCTCAATGCGACGGCAGACGTGCCGGGTACCTTCACCTACACGCCTCCCGCAGGCACCATCCTCGATGCCGGAACGCAACAGCTTTCGGTCGCCTTCACGCCCTCGGATAATCGCTATGACACGGTCACGGCGTCCGTCACCATTCAAGTTTTGAGAGCGACGCAGGTGATCACGTGGAGCAGCCCTGCGCCGATCATCTACGGCACGCCCATTTCGGCCACACAACTGAATGCGCAGGTCGCGGTCATTGGTCCGTCACCTGCCGGCCGCCTCGCCTACACCGTGCCACTCGGATCGGTGCTTCCGGCGGGTCCAGCCCAGACACTCACGGTCATTGCCGTGGCGACGCAGAATTACGACTCCGTGGCCGCCTCGGTCACCATTGACGTCCTCAAGGCCACGCCGGTCGTTACGTGGCCGCCACCCGCATTGATCGTCTACGGCACGCCGCTTTCCGCAACGCAGCTCGACGCCGCGGCGAATGTGCCAGGGACGTTCGCTTACACACCGGCCGTGGGAACGATCCTCAATGCCGGTGCAAGCCAGACACTGCAGGTTGTATTCACTCCCACCGACGTGCAGGATTACACGACCGGATCGCTCAGCGTACCGCTCACCGTGACGAAGGCGAATCAGACCATCACCTGGCCAAACCCTGCCGACATTGTGTACGGGACGCTGCTCTCGCCGGTACAGCTCGATGCGACGGTTTCGGTCGTCGGTCCTGCCTCCGCCGGAGCGCTGACGTATACGCCTCCCGTAGGCACGCTGCTCCAGGCTGGTGCTGGCCAGACTCTCGCGGTCGCCGCCGCGGAGACGCCGAACTACAACTCTGCGACGGCCACTGCGCAGCTCACCGTGCAGAAGGCGAAGCCGGTTCTCACCTGGGCAAACCCCGCGGGCATCGTTTACGGTACGGCGCTGTCGAACACCCAGCTCGACGCAACCGCCGACGTCCCCGGCGCATTTGTCTATGCGCCGCCCGCCGGCACGATCCTAAACGGAGGCCCCGCACAGACGCTCTCCGCCTCCTTCACGCCGGCCGACACGCACAATTACGAAAACGGCACGGTCACGACTACCCTCGACGTGGCCAAGGCCAAGCAGACGCTCTCGTGGTCCAGGCCGGCCCCGATCGTCTACGGCACGCGTCTCGGCGCAACCCAGCTCAATGCAACCGTGGCCGTCATCGGTCCCGCAGCCGCCGGCACGCTCGTCTATACGCCTCCGGCCGGCACAGCCCTCGATGCCGGCACGGGACAGACCCTGACCGTGGCTTCGCAGGAGACGCAGAATTATCTGCCGGCGACGATGTCCGTCACGATCGACGTCAATCGTGCACCCCTCACGCTCCGCGTGGACAACCAATCGAAGCTCTACGGCGCGCCACTGCCGACCTTCACCGGCACCCTCACCGGCGTTGTAAACGGCGATCCGATCACGCCGCAGTACTCGACCACCGCTACCGTGGCCAGCGTCGTCGGGTCGTATCCCATTACCGGCCAACTCGCCGATCCAAACGGACGTCTGCGCAACTACGACATCACGATCGTGCCGGCGACATTGACAGTCGTAAAAGCGCCGCTCGTCGTGACCGCCGACAATGCCTCGAAGCAGTACAGCGATCCGATGCCGCAGCTCACGGCCTCCTTCCGAGGATTGGTGCTCGGGGAGACGCCGGCGGTTCTTGGCGGGACGCTGCTCCTGCAGACGACTGTCACGAAGGACAGCGGCCCAGGTACGTATCCGATCACGGTTGGCGGCCTGACGTCGCCGAACTACGACATCACCTTCGTCTCCGGAACGTTGACCGTCACCCCGGAAGATGCGACCGTAACCTTCATCGCGCCGCTGGCTGTTTCGGCCTCACCCGTTACCGGCAACGCCACCATCACGCTCGCGTCGCTGGTCAGAGATGTTCCTGACTCCGGCGACGGAAGCGGCCCGAACGCGCTCGGCGATATTCGCAAGGCAACCCTGACGTTCATCAACCGCGCCACCGGCCAGACCCTCTGCACCGCGCCGATCGGCCTTGTGACCGCCTCCGATACCAGCACGGGCGTTGCCACGTGTTCATTCACCGCCACGGCTGGTACGTACACGATCGAGAGCCGCGTCGGCGGCTGGTATGCGCGTGATGCGGCAGCCGACGACGTCACGCTGTCAGTGCTCAGGCCGAATGACGATTTCGTGACTGGTGGCGGCTACGCGCAACTGACCACCGCGGCTGGCAGCTATGCGGCGGACGTGAACAGCCGCGCCGATTTCACTCTCAATCCTCAGTACGATGACAAGCTGGGTACGGTCAAAGGCTCGGTCACGCTGACGTTCCACCGCACCGAAAACGGCTCCGTCCACGTCTATCAAATCAGCGCATCGTCGATCGCGTCATTGGCGATTGTGCGAACAACAGCAGGAGGCATCGCCTGGATCACGGGGCCTGCGAGTTTGACCGACATTACCGTTGCAAAGTCGCCGGTCGTCATCGATGACAGCGCGACCCTGTTCGCGTCGTTCGTCGACAACGGCCAACCGGCGACGAGCGACACACTGGCCGTCACGCTCCTGGCTAAGAACGGAGGCCTGTCGTTCTCGTCGAAGTGGAACGGCAGCCATACGATCGATCAGACGATTGACGGAGGTAACATCAATGTCCATCTGCAGAAATAGCGCTGATCGAACAGGAATAAGGCCGATGCTTCGATTCGTCGTGTCCCGCTTGATGATGATGCTGATCGGCAGCGCGCTTTGCGTGCAGCCCCTTCTCTTTGCGGGAGCTCCGTCCGATCAGCAGGCTTTCGTCGTGACCGTCCGTCCGGAGGCTTCGGTGGACGGGCTACCGGTGATTGCCAGGCAGATGGCCGCCTCGTACGGTGGAACCGTCGTAGCCGGGCCGGGAGGAGGCGAAGACGCTTTTGTCCTTCGTATGCCGCAGTCGCGCGCTCGCGTCATCGCCGTCGATCCTCGCGTAAAGTCGGTCGTACCGATGCATCTCGCCCCGGCGCCTCAAGCCGTCGTCGAGACCGTCAGTTGGAGCAGCGGGGTGGCCTACAGCTACGATGGATCCGGCAACATCAGCCAGATCGGCAGCGACGTCTTCCGCTACGATGGAGTCAGCCGTCTGGTGCAGGCGAACGTGAACAGCGTCAATCGAACGTATCAATATGATGCCTACGGCAACCGTACGGCCTGCACGCAGGTCGGACCGAACGATTGTCAGGGGTTCTCGATCAATAGCGCCGAGAACAAGAATCGCATCACCCAAGCCGGGTACGATCTTGCCGGCAACCTGACCGGTCTATCGGGTCACGTCTATTCGTACGACGCGATGAATATGATGACGCGCGATACGTACGGCCAACTGGCCCGTGAATTTGTCTACACCGCCGAAGATGAGCGGATCGCGACGTACGCGGTCGGCGCCTCCTCCTGGAGTTGGACGATCCGAGGGAGCGATGGGAAGGTTCTTCGTGAATTCACGAGCGTGGACGGAGCGGCCGGTCCCGGTACGAGCGGGTGGCAATGGTCGAAGGACCACGTCTGGCGTAATAGCCTTCTCCTGGCGTCACGGCAGCCCGACGGAACGAATACGACGACGTATCACTACCATCTCGACCACCTCGGGACACCCCGACGGGTCACCGACCAGAACGATCGCATTGTTGGCGTCCACGACTATTTCGCCTTCGGACCCGAGCAATCAGGCGGAACGGCCGAGCCGTCCGCCACAGCGCTGAAGTACACCGGTCACGAGCGCGATAGCTGGACGAGCGGGTCATCGGACACTCTTGATTACATGCATGCGCGGTATTACTCACCCTGGTTGGGCCGCTTCTTTTCGGTCGACCGGCATCCCGCAACGCCGACCCGCCCTCAATCCTGGAATCGCTATGTGTATGCCAGCAATAACCCGATTGCATTCCTCGATCCCGACGGGAATGCGGAGCTCTATTTTCACATCTACGCCAATCCTGCCCGGTACGACTACACCGCCAGCAAGTTCGCATCACGCTTGACGTACGATGATAAAGAGGGCACCCGCTACTTACTGCAAGGCCATCATCCGAACGCGTATACGAACGGCTCGACGGCCAAGGCAGACCTTGCACATTCCCTCGGGACCAAAGGAGCACTGGTTTTGTATTTCGGCCATACGGCGCCGCACAAACAAGGCGTTCCACCGCCGGGCTTCGATACGGGCGGGACAGGTAAGGCTGGCATTACCAACGCAGCGATGACAGCCATGTTGAACAAGTCATCGGCTGCGGTAGCCGTAATCGCCGGCTGTTCGTCAGCGGACTGCATTGGAAAAGTGACGAGTGGTGTGACCGTGGTTGGCGTGTCCTCGGGTAAAGACGGTGTGACAAGTACAAACTTCGGCGCGCAAGCTCTGGAGGCATTTGTCAATGTCCTGGTCGGGACGTCGATCGACAGTGATTCCAGCGTTTCGCAGAACGGGGCTGGCAATGTGGACGATGCAATCGACGCAGCAAATGAAGTATTCGAGAAAGCCGGGATCGACGACCGATTTGTGCTGATTCATGGGAGTGGCGACACAACGTTGCACTGATGAACGCCAACAAATATCTCGTACTGACTGTCGCGATGGGCATGCTGACAACGGCGTGCAAACCGCGCGCTCATGACTCCGTCACGGCGCCGATCGCTCATGATGGCCGTGAGCAGGGTTTCTATCGATTCGTGAGGAGTCTTCTCCCGCCAGTGCCGCCGGGGACTCGTCGCGAGATCCGGCTGGAAACGCCGTTCGATTCATCCAACGGGACGGTCAATGACTACTCGTGGTCTGTGGCCGCGGGGCAGGACGAGACGAATCCTCCAACGGTCGACGAACTTGGCGGCTACGTCCGCTTCCGTGCAGACGGGTATATCGACATTTTCACTGTGACGAGAGGCTCAGCCTTTCCGGCCGCGGCGATGGATGCAATCCGCAGGGAGATCGCGAAAACAGGCTCCGCCGATTTTTCTCGCTTATCCGCGGAATATCCGCCAAACAGCGAAAGGGCGTTGACTGACCACCTGCTACGCATTCGGCCTCGCGTGGAAGCGATCGTCGGACATCCTCTCGGCACTCCGATACTCACCTTTCGATCGTGCGCGCGCGGACGGGCTCCCGGAGTATGCGAACCACAGGGGACGTGGGAGGCCGACTACACCACGCACCCGAAGGTCAATGCCTCCCGGCATGTACTTCTGGAACTGGAACCAATACACGGACAACTGGTGTCGATATCGGTGCAATAGAAGTGCGCGGATAAGGAGGGGTACGTCTGGCAAGTCACCTTCCGTTTCAGTGTAACTCCGCCGCCCCTAAAGATGCTCATCCCAAACGCAGAAATTTTGCGGACACCAACAGCCGTGCCGATTGATCGACGGAGGGAACATCGATGTTCATCTGCAGAAATAGCGCGACGCCAACAGGAAGAATGCCGATGCCTCGCTTCGTAGTTTCCCGCGTGATGGTGATGTTGATCGGTAGCGCGCTTTGCGTGCAGCCCCTTCTCTTTGCGGGAGCTCCGTCCGATCAGCAGGTTTTCGTCGTGACTGTCCGCCCGGAAGCTTCGGTTGACGGGCTACCGGTGATTGCCAGGCAGATGGCCGCCTCATATGGTGGAACGGTCGTAGCCGGGCCGGGAGGAGGCGAAGACGCTTTTGTCCTTCGTATGCCGCAGTCGCGCGCTCGCGTGATCGCCGTCGATCCTCGCGTGAAGTCGGTCGTACCGATGCATCTCGCCCCGGCGCCTCAAGCCGTCATCGAGACCGTCAGTTGGAGCAGCGGGGTGGCCTACAGCTACGATGGATCCGGCAACATCAGCCAGATCGGCAGCGACGTCTTCCGCTACGACGGAGTCAGCCGTCTGGTGCAGGCGAACGTGAACAGCGTTAATCGAACGTATCAATATGATGCCTACGGCAACCGTACGGCCTGCACGCAAGTCGGACCGAACGATTGCCAGGGGTTCTCGATCAATAGCGCCGAGAACAAGAATCGCGTCACCCAAGCCGGGTACGACCTTGCCGGCAACCTCACAAATCTATCGGGTCACGTCTATTCGTACGACGCGACCAACATGATGACGCGCGATACATTCGGTCAACTGGCCCGTGAATTTGTTTACACCGCCGAAGACGAGCGGATCGCGACGTACGCGGTCGGCTCTTCCTCTTGGAGTTGGACGATTCGAGGGACGGACGGGAAGGTTCTTCGCGAGTTTATGAGCTACGACGGGCCCGCTGGGCCCGGTACGACGGGCTGGCAATGGTCGAAGGACCACGTTTGGCGTAACGGCCAGCTGCTGGCCTCACGGCAGCCCGACGGAACGAATACGACGACCTATCACTATCACCTCGACCACCTCGGGACGCCGCGACGGGTCACCGACCAGAACGATCGGATCGTTGGAGTCCACGACTATTTTGCCTTCGGACCGGAGCTGTCTGGCGGAACGGCCGAGCCGTCCGCCACGACGCTTAAGTACACCAGTCACGAGCGCGACAATTGGTCCAGCGGGGCGCCGGACACCCTGGATTACATGCATGCTAGGTACTACAACCCTACGGTCGGAAGGTTCCTCAGCGTGGACCCGATCGTCCCAACGGCAGTAGTGCGTGAGCCGCAGCGGTGGAATCGCTACGCCTACGTGTCGAACAATCCGATGAAGAATGCTGATCCGACCGGCAAGTTGCTCGAAGTTGTTGCGGGTACATGCGACGACACGACGCCGTGCTACTCGAAGGTCGATGCGTACCAAGCGGTGCTGAACTTTGTTGGGAAGGACGCAGCGAAATATCTACAGCTTGGGAAGAACGGGCAGGTGACTCTGAATGGAATCTCAGCAGCTAATTTCATCAAGCTCGGCGGCGGTGCGGCGATCATCGGCAACCTGATTCGATCGACAGATCGCACCGCGGCGTTCGCGTTGTCAGCCGATGCGAAAGGCGGTGCATTCACCGAGCAGATGGCTGGCGGCACGCTCACGAAGATCAACCCGGCTGCGTTCCCAACCATCATGGGTGGCGCGACACAGACGCTCGACACTGCGATGGCTCACGATTTGGGTGGGCACGCTCTGATGGACATGTGGGGCATCTCACCATTCAACACGGCTTTCGGCAGTATCGACCAGCGCATCGCGATGGGAAGTGTTCCTGCGGGTGAAGCCTTCGCTGTGACGAGAGAAAATGAGTATCGAGCCACTCAGGGCATGGACATTCGAGAGTTCTACTTCTTCAAGTATGACTACAACGCGCCTCCGGGAGCACCAAAGCCGTGACGGGCACCGGAACGACGTTCCTGCGTTGGTTTGTATTGCTGGTCATCGTGAGCTTGGCGATGGGCGTCGTGCAGTGGCTCACCGCTCCTGAAGGCTACGGTGCGAATGGATGGGCACACGCGCTGCCGCAGTTAGATCATCCGAAGCTCGGGAAGGCGCTTCTCTTGTTGAGCGAGTCTCGATCTCTGCATGTCGTCAATCGCGTCGCCGAGAACTTCATCAACGCCCCACGGAACGAACTGCTGCGCATCTTTCACGTCGATGTTACCGGGTCATACGGCTTCAGCGAACACGGTGAGTACGACCACCCGCCAACTGTCCGTGATGCGCTTCTGATCATCATCGGCCGAGTGCTCTTCGTCAGTTTCCTAACGGTCCTCATCTACTGCCCGTTGACCATCGGTATCGCTCTGATCCGGCGGAGCGGTTGGACGGTGATGAAGGAGCCGGTCCTGATCTCGTCGCTGTTGTTCGTCATCGTGGCGATCAGCTTCCTCACCGTATCGAAGTCGGATGAGCAATCGAAGCTCGCTGTCATCTTCACGGCGTTGTCGCTGCTCACGGCCGCTGTTGGTATCTCGTGGTCACCGCTTCTCTATCGACGAAGCCGGTTCTCTGCTCTCGCTTCGCTCCTGATCGTCTGTTCGATCGTAAGAATGTTCGCAGTGACGAAAGGCAGCGGGCCGAGAGATGCGCTGTCGTATCTGGTGTTCTTCGGGTGGAGCTTGATCATGCTCGTGCTCGAAGGCGGCTCGTTCCTGCTGCTTGTGTGGCTCCTGCTGCGAATGATGGAACGCCTCAGAGGCGACGCACCACCTCCGCCGATGGAGCTGAAAACTGCGAAGTGAGAACGGCCGGCCACCCCGCTGGGACTCGCTGAAGTACACAGGGCACGAGCGCGACACATGCGTTAGCGCGCTCCCTCCTCCCCCAACACCTCCGCGATCGTTCGGAGCAAGTGCTCGGCGGTGTACGGCTTCGTGAGGATGTGGGTGACGCCGGTCCTGGTGATCTTCGACATCGATGCGGCGGAGGGGTTGCCGGTGGTGGCGATGATGGGGACGTTGGGGACCATTCGATTCAGCGCGGCGATGAGGGCGGCACCATCGATGATGGGCATGGCCATGTCGGTCAGGACCAGGGCGATGTCGGCGGAGCGGTGGGAGAAGATTCCGATGGCCTGAGCCCCGTCTTCGGCGGTCAGTACTTCGTAGCCGAACAGCTCCAGGGTCTGTTTGGTGATGCTGAGCACCGAGGCGTCATCGTCGACCACCAGGATCAATTCGCCGTGGCCTTGAGGCGGCCCGGTCTCCTCGGGGATGGCAGTCGCCGCGGGCTGTGCCGCGCGGGCAGGGAGATGGATGGTGAACGTGCTCCCTTCGCCGGGCTCGCTCATGACGCTGAGGATTCCGCCGTGTGCGGAGACGATTCCCTGAGCGGTCGACAATCCCAGGCCAGTCCCCTTGCCGACCTCCTTCGTCGTAAAGAACGGATCGAAGATGCGGTCGATGATCTCCTTCGACATCCCCTCGCCGGTGTCGCTCACTTCCAGCACGACATACCGTCCGCCCCTGGCCCCTCCGTGCACCTTGGCATCGTGATCAGTGATGTCGGCATTCGCGGCCGAGATGGAGATCGTGCCGCCACGCGGCATGGCATCGCGTGCATTGACGCAGAGGTTCAACAGCACCTGGGTCAACTGGGTCACATCTCCGGTCACCGAACCGAGGTTCGGGGCAATGATCACGTCGAGCGTGATGTCCTTGGGGAAGGTGCTGGTGATGATGGCCTCGATCTCGTGAACGATCTCGGCAAGCCACACCGTTGCCCGAGACGTCTCGGTGCCGCGCGCGAAGAGAAGCACCTGCTTGACCAGCTCGCTGCCGCGCCTGACGCTGCGCTCGATGTTGTCGATGGCTTTCATGCTCGGCTCGTTCGGATCGAACCGTTTGAGCAGGGTCACGCCCATGAGGATCGGCAGGAGGATGTTGTTGAGGTCGTGCGCGATGCCGCCGGCGAGCGTCCCGATGCTCTCCAGGCGCTGGGCACGCAGGAGTTGTTTCTCCAGACGGACGCGATCGGTGATGTCTTCGGCGATGCTGGCCGTGCCCACGACCTCTCCGGAGGCCGAGTACATGAGCGAGTTGTTCCACTGAAGTAGCCGTCTCTGGCCGGAGCGCGTGAGGACCTCGTGCGTGCTGTGCAGGAGATCCTGTCCGCCGGCGAGCAGCACTGTTAACCGCTTCCGGGCATCATCCACTCTCTCAGGAGGAACGAATCGATCGAACCAGTTGAACCCGATCACCTCCTCGCGCTGCCAGCCGGTCAGACGGAGAAAGTAGTCATTGCAGTAGGCGATACGGGCATCGCGCTCGACCATGACCGCGACCAGCTCGAGGTTGTCGAGCATTTCGCGGAGTTGCCGTTCGCTCTCGTGCAACTCGTCCTGAGCGCGCTTGCGCTCGGTGATGTCACTCCACACGCCGACCAGTTCCACCGGCAAGCCCTCTCTGTCTCGCACGAGCCGGCGGCTATCCTCGACCCACCGATAGCCTCCGTCCTTATGCCGGATCCGGTATTCCGTACGGCTTGCTCCCAGCGCCAGCGTTTCGAAATTGCTTGCTTCCGCGCGTTCGCGATCCTCGGGGTGAAGGTGTTCGCTCCACCACTCCGGGCGCAGGGCTTCCGCCACCTGAAACCCGAGCAGGCGGCTTACGTTCTCGCTGGCGAGACGGGGGACGATCGTTTCTCCTTCCACTCTCAATGCGTAGAGCACGGCCGGGCTGTGCTGCAGGAGCTCGCGGAGCTGGGCGTGCGCATCGCGAAGCTGCGCTCCAACTCTTTCCAGCTCGACGTTCTTTTCCTCCAGTTTGGTCACCAGGCGCGCGCTGTATTCCTTGAGCACGTCGGCGGTGTCGGTGGGTGCTGACGGCTGCCGGTGGGGACTGACAAGTGCCTCGTCAATCGCCCGAACCATCTCCTCGACGGGCGCCGGTTTGCGCAGGTACTTGTCCGCGCCGAGGTCCAGGCTCAACTTTTCGTCAGAAGGCGAAACGTAGCTGGAGGTGTAGATGATGAGCGGCAACTCGCGAAACCGTTCGCTGCGCCGCACTTCGTAGCAGAAGCGATAGCCGTCCATGACCGGCATGAGGATGTCGGAGACGATGACATCGACGCTCTTTCGGTCCATGAGCGCCAGAGCTTCCGCGCCATTGGCGGCTTCGACAACAGCGTGGCCCTCCGCTTCCAGTTGTGCCCGCAGGAGTTTGAGATTGATGGGGTGGTCATCGACGATCAGGATGGTCAGAGGTTTCATGGATCCGATCGCCTCTCGGCGTTTTCCACCACATCGACCAATATCTCCGGAAGGCTCCGCGTGCTGAGGGGTTTCCCGAGGTAGGCATCACACCCGGCCGCAAGCGCTTCGGCCCTGGAGAAGGTCTCCGGATACGAGGTGACGGCGACGATGTGGATGTCGCGCGTCACCGGATCGGCCTTGAGCTTGCGCACAAGCGTCAAGCCATCTGTCCCCGGCAGCGCCAGGTCCATCAGGATGACGTTCGGGTGATCTGCTTTGATCGCAGCCAGGGCCTGTTCGGCGGCATCGGCAAACGCTACGTCGTGACCTGCCGCGCTAAGAACGTGGACGGCAAGCTTCGACTCGATCCTTTGATCCTCGACGACGAGAATTTTCATGGTTTGCTCCGCATCTCTTCAGCGTTTGCGCGCCCGAGGTAACCGGCTACTGCATTCGGCAGCGTGCGGGTATCGATCGGCTTGGTGATGTACCCGTCGCAGCCGGCCTCCCGCGCCTTGGCGTCGTCGCCCTTCATGGCAAAGGCCGTCAGCGCGATGACGATGATGTGACGCGTCGTGTCGTCAGCCTTGAGCAGGCGGGTAAGCGTCAGACCGTCCATGCCCGGCAAGGCGATGTCCATCAGGATCAGATCGGGCGGCGTTTTCCTGATGATCTCCTGCGCCGACTCGGCGTCGTCCGCCTGCAGGATCCGGTAGCCCTCGAATCCCAGGATGTCGGAGACCAGTTTGCGGTTGGTGCTGTTGTCATCGACCACGAGAATGGTGGCGCTGTTCATGCACCCTCTCCCGTGACCACGAGCGGCAGGGTCACGCGGAACGTGCTCCCCTTCCCGAATTCGCTCTCGACGTCGATCTCGCCGCCGTGTAGGGTGACCAGGCTCCGCGTGAGCGCCAGACCGAGGCCGGTCCCCCCGAAGCGGCGCGCGGTCCCTGTTTCCAGTTGCTCGAACTCTGTGAAGAGCCGGCCGATGTCCTCGCCGCGAATACCGATGCCGTCGTCGGAAACGGCCAGTTGGAGACGGCCCTTTCCACGCAGCGCGGCTTCGACCCCCACGTGACCGCCGTCGTCCGTGAACTTCAAAGCGTTCGACAGCAGGTTGTAGAGGATCTGCTTGAAGCGTTGGTGGTCGAGTGTCACGAAATCGAGTCCCGGAGCGATCTCGACCTTGACCTCGATCCGCTTGGTTTCCGCGATCGGACGCACGCCGGCGCAGACTTCGCTGATGGCCTCGCGGAGAGAGAAGCGCTCCGTGCTCAGCTCGACTTTCCCGGCCTGGACCTTCACCAGGTCGAGCATGTCGTTGATGAGATGCAGCAGGTGCCGGCCGCTGTTGAGGATGTCGCCGAGGTACTCATGCTGCTTGTCGTTGAGCGGGCCGGGCTTGCCGTCGGAGAGGAACTCGGCGAAGCCGATGATGCCGTTCAGCGGCGTCCGCAGCTCGTGGGACATGCTGGCCAGGAAGCGATCCTTGGCCTGGTTGGCCCGCTCCAGCTCCGTATTCTTTTCCTGCAGCTTGCGCTCGATGCCTCTGCGGTCGGTGATGTCGCGGATGGCGCTCGATACCAGCGTTCCTTCCTCGGTCTCCAGCGGGCTGAGGCTGATCTCCACCGGGAACTCCGACCCGTCCCGGCGAAGGCCGTGGAGATCCAGCCCTTCGCCCATCGACCGCGCACGCGGCTCGTCGAAGAAGCCGTTGCGATGGCCCGGATGGACTCCCCGAAACCGCTCCGGAACGAGTATCTCCACTTTCCTGCCGAGTAGCTCTTCCCTCGGATATCCGAACAGGCGCTCCGTCTGCGCATTGACGAGAACGATGTCGCCGGCGTGGTTGGCGATGACCATGGCATCGGGCGCGGATTCCAGAAGACCGCGGAACTTCTGCTCGGCCCGTTTCTGCTCGCTGATGTCGCGGATCGCGCTCATGACCAGCATTCCCTCGTCGGTCCTGAGTGGGCTGAGGCTGATCTGGACCGGGAACTCCGTTCCATCCCTGCGCAGTCCATAGAGCTCAAGGCCGGCTCCCATCGAGCGCGTGCGCGGCTGAGCGAAGTATCCGGAGCGATGGGCCACATGACCACCGCGAAAGCGGCCGGGCAGCAACAGCTCCACCAGTTGCCCGAGCAGCTCGCCGCGGTCGTAGCCGAAGAGCGTTTCGGCCTGGCTGTTCGCCAGCACGATGCGGCCGGTCTCGTTGGCCATGATGATGGCGTCGGGAGTTGATTCCAGAAGGTCGCGGAACTTCGACTCGACCAGCTTGGCGTCGCGCAGCACTTTCAGTTGCGTGACGTCTTTCTGCGTGGTGACGATGAATTCGGCGTGCCCCGGCTTGTCGTAAACCACTTTGTTCGTGACCACGGCGTGGACGAGCGAGCCGTCCTTCCGCTTGCGGGTCGTTTCGAAGGTGCACTGCCCTTTCTCGAGGGCCTTCCGCCTGAACTCGAGGTACAGGTCCTGATGTCCCGGTGGGACGATCAGCGTGTCCAGCGGCTGATCAAGCGCCTCGGCGCTCGAATAGCCGAAAACGCGCTCTGACTCATCGTTCCAGTACAGCACCTTCCCATCGGGCGTGGTGACGACCACGGCGTCCGGGGTCTGGAGCAGGAGCAAGTCCGTGATCGCTGTGTTCACGAGGGCACCTCCGGCGTTTCGATCGGTGGGAGCACGGTCGTTGGCGAGGACGGCGAGATGGGCCGTGCGGCCATAAGTGTGGACAATAAGGATACAGCGTCTGAGGTGCCCTCGTGTTGGAGATTTGATTACCCTGCCGGACGAGACCACTTTATGAGAGAGACCGAGGCCCGGTCTTTCCGGTACCGTGTGTATTTGGATATACACACGAGCCCGTTCTGAATGTGGACGCTTTCTCGTTCTCGCACGCCTCCGGAAATCGCTGAAGTCGGGGTAACGCATCGTCCTTGCAATGACTTCGGTGATTTTGAGGCCGTGGCCCGCCGCTTGATCAGAAGCGGAGTGGGAGTTGCCATGACCGAACCTGACTTTCAGATCAATCAGCACAGCTTCGAAGCGCCATGCTTCCATTGCCGCATACCGTTTGATGTGCTCGCTGCCGCGTTGTGCGATTGCATCGCCCGGGAACGAACATTTGTCTGTCCGCACTGCGGCGGTTGCGCCTGCGACGCGTCCTTCCGCATGCGCAATGAATTCTGGATGGACGCTCCGTTCGCGCTGTGGGAGCGGAGGCGAGTGGAACGAAGCGATGTGGTGACGCGGTTGCGCTCGATCGACCCGCACTCGCTGCCACGTCCTTTCGCGTTGATCGTCGACGACGATCCGCTGGTGCTCACCGTTACGGAGCGCGCTCTGCGCGCCATGGGCTTCGCCACGTTGACGAACGAGAACCCCGAGGAGGCGTACGCCATCGCACTGACGATCGTTCCCGACCTCCTGCTGACCGATGCGCTGATGCCGAGGATGGATGGCCGCGAGCTTTGCCGGCGGCTCAAAGACGATGTCCGCACGCGCGGGATGAAGATCATCGTGATGTCCGCTCTCTACCGCGGCGTCGGCTACCGCAATGAGGCGTTCAAACAGTTTCACGTCGACGAATACCTCGAAAAGCCGATCAAGCCCGGAATCCTCCACGAGACGGTGGACCGGCTGATGCCCGAGCTGGCCCGCGCGCATCCGCATTCGAACGATGTCCGTCTGGCTTCATGAAAGGAGCAACGATGAGCACTGCAGCGACCCGGTTGACACCGTCCTACGTCACGCGCGAGGAGCTATTGGCGGCGTTCGACGACGACGCGGATTTCGTGCAGGAGATCGTGGCCACATTTCTGAGCCGCTGCCCGCTTCTTCTCGAAAAGATCCGCTCCGCATTCCATGCCGGCGACGCCGGCGCGGTTTCATTTGCGGCGCATTCGCTCAAGGGCTCCATCGGCTACTTCGCGCAGGGGGATGTGTACGAGGCAGCCTATCGGATCGAACGGCTCACAGCCGCGGAGTTGCCGCGGGTTCCCGCGCTGCTGACGACGCTCGAGCAAGAGCTTGGCGATCTCACGGGATATCTGGAGCGGGGGCTCGATGCGGAGGCGGGGAGACGCGGAGGGGATGACGAGGAACTTCTCTCTCCGCGCACTCCGCGCCTCCGCGTGTGAGTCCTTCGGCCCAGAAACACACGCGACTAGGTGTACTGATCGCGACGATGGTCGGGAGTCGAGCGCCTGATGTCGGAGATTGACGAGGCTGCATCTCTCCGACTCCCGCCCCCCGCACTTCAATCGTGGCGCCGAACCGCTTCCACCTGGTAGCGTCCGCTGGCACTACGACCGCGGACCCAGATCCGGTCGCCTGAGTGCAACTCGGAATCGTGTACGCCATCCCAGGTAGCCCCGGCACCGTAATAGACCCGGCGGGTAAAGTGCCTGCCGCCGTCGCCGACATAGTCGAGGTCGATCAAGCGGGAACCCGGATCGACGTAGGTCACCGTTCCCCAGAATTCAGGCTCGAAGGCAACGGCCGTTCCATACCGATCGTGGTACACAGAGCAGCCGCTCACAGTGAACATCGCCATTACAGCAAACGAAATAACTGCAACCGAAACTTTGCGCATAAGTCACCTCGAAACGAACAAAATAGCAAGCACCGCGCCAGCGCTTTATCGAGACTCGTTCCCGCGCGATGTGTAGTTGTGGCGAGGGAATTAAGCGGGCTCGGGTGAAGGCGGTTGCGACGTATTGGCTAGATGAAAGAGACGATGTCGGCCTGTGCCCCCGGTAGTTGGGGGTCGTGTATTCTCAGCGGATAGGAGAGACACCTATGTCAAACGACAACGCCCTCCGCGAAACCCTCGCCAACCTGCTCAACAGCGGGGACGCCCATCAGGACTTCGACTCCGCCGTCGATGAGATCCCCGCCGCCCTGCGAGGGAAAAAACCCGCGGGTGTGCCGCATTCAGCGTGGGAGCTGCTCGAGCACGTGCGCATCGCCCAGACGGACATCCTCGAGTACTCGCGCAACGCCGTACACGTCTCGCCCGAGTTTCCGGATGGATACTGGCCACCATCGCCCGAGCCCCCCAGCGAAGCCGCGTGGGATGAAAGCGTGGCCAGGTTCCGCGCCGCCCGTGCCGCCATCACCGCCCTGGTCAACGACCAGTCGATCGATCTCTTCGCCAAAATCCCCCATGGCACCGCGACCTTGCTGGCCCAATTCCTCCTCATCGCCGACCACAACACCTATCACCTCGGGCAACTGGTGCTCCTGCGGCGCATGCTCACGAGTACGTGAGGGGAGAAGCGGTAGCCATTGGTTTGTCGGGTAACCCTTCCGGGGCGTGATCCGTTGCCGAAGTAGCCACCGGCGCCAGGACGGCTTCGAGAAGAGGCCGCATCTGGGAGAGTTGCTTGATCCGGATGACGATGTCCCATGCGCGCTCGAACTTCTTCCACCCGGCGCTATAGAAGAAGTGTTTCACCCGATGCTTGGCCGATCGATGCGCTCCCGCGGCCTCCAAGATGGAGCCCCAGCGGTAGAACGCCTCATAGGACCAGTCATATCCCCGTTTCAGTTCTTCGGGTGACAGACCCGAAGGGCGATAGACAACGTGGCGCGTGTCGTACAGGTCCCAGTTCCGGGTTTCGATCCGGTTGTTCGCGGCCATGTCGGTGAACAACGCGGTGCCGGGGTACGGCGTCAGAATGTGGAAAGTGGCCGTGGTCAGTCCGGCCTGGATTGCCCAGTCCACGGTGCGGGGAAAGACGTCGCTGTCGTCTCCGTCAAGGCCGAAGACGAAGCTGCCGTTGATCATGATGCCGAGGCTGTCGAGGCGGCGTACCACGTCGCGGTAGCTGCGGCCGAGGTTCTGGCGCTTGCCGGCGCCCGCGAGGCTGGTGGTGGAGAGCGTTTCGAACCCGACGAACAGGCTCCGCAGCCCCGCGGCCGCAGCCTCTTCGATTACGTCATCGCGCAGGATCGAGTCGACGGTTGCGGCCCCCTGGAAGACCCGTCCCATCCCTCTCATGCCGCGGAACAGCTCGCGCGCGAAGCGGGGACTCCCGAAAAGGTGATCGTCCAGGAAGTAGAGATGTCTGCCGGGAAGGCGGGCAATCTCCGCAAGGGCGTCGTCGACGAGCTGCGTGTAGAACGAGCGCCCACCCGAGAAGAAGCCATCCTTGTAGCAGAAGGTGCAATGGTGGGGGCAGCCTCGGGAGACGACAATCGAGTTCGGGACCAGGTATCGGTGCCGCTGAATGAGATCACGCCGTATCGGAGGCAGGGCTTCCAGGGTACGCACGGACGACGCGTAGCGCCGCCGCGGCGTTCCTGCCGCGAGATCCTGCAGAAACTGGGGAAAGGTGTGTTCCCCCGGTCCGATGAAGATCGTGTCCGCGTGCTGCGCCGCCTCATCCGGCAGCGACGTCACGTGGAGGCCGCCGAGAGCGACGAAGGCCCCGCGCGCACGATAGTCGTCCGCGATCTGGTAGGCCCGATATGCATTGGTGATGTAGACCTGAATGATCACTAGGTCCGGCCGGTCGTCGAGGTCGAGCCGCTCGACGTGCTCATCCTGCAGAGAGATCTCGAGATCGGGATCCAGGTACGCGGCGAGGGTTGCCAGGCCAAGGGGCGGAAAGAGCGAGTATTTGACCGGGCGCCAATAGGGGCTCGTAGCCTCCGTCAACGCCGGAAGAATGAGCTTTACGCGCCTGATCGGCCTCATTGGCAAGCACTTTACTGTATCAAGCGGAGGGGATCAACTTGCCTGTATCGGTGAGACCGCAAACAATGGCGCGGCATGACCGAACACGCTGACGAGCCGCGGCCGCTCAAGCTTCGGATTCTTCGTGCCGTGCCGGTTCTGCTCGTGCTCGGTCTGCTCGTACACTTCCTGCTCCCGCGCCTCGACACGATCGAGAATTCCCTGAAGACGCTGCGGACGCTGGCTCCCTGGGCGATCGTTCTGAGCGTCGCCATGCAGATCCTGAGCTATGCCGCCAACGGCGCTCTTTTGCAGTCGGTCGTCACTCTGGCAGGCGGCCGGATGTCGTTCCGGCGTGCGGCCGCGATCGAGATCGGCGCGGGCTCGGTGGCCCTCGTCGCGGCCGGGGTGCTGGGATTCGGAGCGGCGATCTATCGCTGGGCGCGGGGAGGCGGGGTCCCGGCCGAGACGGCCACGGTGGCGAGCTGGCTTCCGTCTGTTTTCGATTCCGCGACGCTCATACTGTTTGCTCTCGTCAGCGGCATCGAGCTGATTCTCGTTCATCAACTCTCTCGATTGACGGTCATCGCGCTGGTGATCGTCGTCTCCCTGCTCAGCCTTGTCATCGGGACGTCGATTGTTCTTCTGGCGCGCAATGACTGGATGAAGGCGATCTCGAAGGGAGCTTCGCGGATTGTGAAGCGTTTCCGGCCGCGCTGGGATGACTCACGGTTGCATGCAACCGTGGACTCCGCCTCGGCGATGTGGGATCAGATGCGGCGCGGCGGCTGGCTGCTCCCGGCCTGCTGCTCCATGATGGTGCTCACGTTCGACGTTCTCACCCTGCGGTATGCCTTCCTGGCGACGGGGCACTCCCTCCACTTCACTCTGTTGCTGGCGGGATATGGCGTGCCGCTCCTGCTCGGGCGGGCCAGCTTTCTGCCCGGCGGAATCGGGGTAGTCGAAGTGGCCATGGCCGCGCTGTACGGTGGCCTGGGCGTGCCGGCGAGCGCCGCCGTGGTGGCGGTGCTTACCTACCGGCTCATCTCGTTCTGGCTGCCGGCTTTAGCGGGAATCCCGATCGCGGTGGTGTTGCAGTCGCCGCGGTGACGCTGACGCGCCCGGACGTGCCGCGCACGTGCCCGGACGTGGCGCCCACGTGCCCGGACGTGGCGCCCACGTGCCCGGACGTGGCGCCCACGTGCCCGGACGTGCCGCCCA